>MDTG01340358.1_pt1 | contig 125954 bp, 115 predicted proteins | sample 811421 | NCBI WGS metagenome assembly MDTG01 (sample SAMN05326645, study PRJNA326480) | marine metagenome | isolation source: seawater | place: Pacific Ocean: South East | collected 2011
CGCACGACGACGGGATCGAAGGGCGAGATGAAGGTGCGCACCGCCAGCCGGTCGACCGGCGGGGTCGCGATCAGCGACAGTTCCCGAACGCCCGTCAGCGCCAGTTGCAGCGTGCGCGGGATCGGCGTCGCAGAAAGCGTCAGCACATGGACCTCGGACTTGAGTTCCTTGAGCCGTTCCTTGTGCTTGACGCCGAAATGCTGCTCCTCGTCGATGATCAGCAGACCGAGGTCGCGGAAGGTCACGCCCTTGCCGAGCAGTGCATGGGTGCCGACGACGATGTCGATGGATCCGTCCGCAAGGCCCTTCTTGGTCGCCGACAGCTCCTTGGTCGGGACCAGCCGCGACGCATGCGCGACCTGGATTGGCAGCCCCTGGAAGCGCTCGGAAAACGTCTTGTAGTGCTGGCGGGCAAGCAGCGTCGTCGGCACGACGAGGGCCACCTGACGGCCGGTCATCGCCGCGATAAAGGCGGCGCGCAGCGCAACCTCGGTCTTGCCGAAGCCGACATCGCCGCAGACCAGCCGGTCCATCGGCCGGCCTGACACCAGATCCTCGAACACCGCATCGATGGCATTCAGCTGATCGTCGGTCTCCTCATAGGGGAAGCGGGCCGCGAATTCGTCATAGGCGCCTTCCGGCGGCGAAATCGCCGGCGCGGTCTTGAGCGCACGCGCCGCCGCCGTCTTGATCAGCCCGTCGGCGATCTCGAGGATGCGCTTCTTCATGCGCGCCTTGCGCGCCTGCCAGGCCCCGCCGCCCAGCTTGTCGAGCTGCGCCTCGGTGTCTTCCGAGCCATAACGGGTCAGGAGCTCGATGTTCTCCACCGGCAGGAACAGCTTGTCGCCTCCGGCATATTGCAGCTCGAGGCAATCATGCGGCGCGCCCACCGCCTCGATCGTCTTCAGCCCGATGAAACGGCCGATGCCGTGCTCCGCATGGACGACGAGATCGTTCTGCGACAGGCTCGAGGCTTCTGTCAGCACATTGGCGCCGGACGACTTGCGCCGGCGCTGACGCACCAGCCGGTCGCCAAGGATGTCCTGCTCGCAGATCAGCGTCAGGTTTCCGACCTCGAACCCCTGCTCGACGCCGAGAAGCGCCAGCGCCGTCATGCCCTTCGGCAGCGCCTGCGCATCGGCATCGCTTGCCACCGGAACCGTGCGGTCGAGGCCGTGATCGGCCAGCACATGCGACAGCCGCTCGCGCGAGCCCTCGCTCCAGCAGGCGATGACGATCCGGTTTCCCGCCTTGCGCCGGGCCGACACATGCGCGGTCAGCGCGTCGAACACATTGACGTCGCCGGCCGCTCGCTCGGCGGCGAAGCTGCGCCCCTGACGGCCGTCGAGCGGCACCGTCGCGACCCCCGTTCCAGGCGGCACGTCGAATGCGGACAGCCGCAGCGATGTTCCGTCGGCAAGGCCCGCGGCCCACTCCGCGTCGGTCAGATAGAGCGCTTCGGGCGGCAAGGGCTTGTAGGGCACGGAGCCCGCGCGGCCGCTGCTTTCGCGAACCTCGCGACGGGCAGCATGGTGTTCGGCCACCTGCTCCTGACGCTCGCGCACCACGTCCTCGAGCGCGGCCGACAGCACGAAGGGCGTCTCGCCCGCATAGTCGAAGATCGTCTCCAGCGTCTCGTGGAACAGCGGCAGCCAGTGTTCCATGCCGGCATAGCGCCGGCCTTCGCTGATCGACTGATAGAGAATGTCGTCACGCTCCGACGCGCCGAACTGCGCGACATAGCCCTTACGGAAGCGCGAGATCGCCTCCTGCGAAAGCACCACCTCGCTCATCGCCACGAGATCGAGCCGCTTGAGCTGCTTCGTGGTGCGCTGGGTCTGGGTGTCGAAGGAGCGCAGCGATTCCAGCGTGTCGCCGAAGAAGTCGAGCCGCACGGGCTGTTCCATACCGGGCGCATAGACGTCGACGATGCCGCCGCGCACGGCGTATTCGCCGGTGTCCTGCACCGTGGAGGCGCGGGCGAAGCCGTTGGTCTCGAGCCAGGCAACGAGGTCGGCGAGCTTGATGACATTGCCGGGTTTCGCCGACCAGGACTGACCGGTGGCGAAGGCGCGGGACGGCAACCGCTGCAGCACCGCATTGGCGGTGGTCATCAGAACCGTCGGCGCGCTCAGCGGCTCCGGGCTCGCAAGACGCGCAAGGGTCGTCAGGCGTCTGGCCACGATGGCCGGATTAGGCGAGACGCGGTCGTAGGGCAGACAGTCCCAGGCTGGAAGATCGAGCACCTCGGCGGACGGCGCGAAATAGCCCAGCGCCTCCTGGACGGAGCGGGCATGAGCGCCGTCGCGCGCCACGAACACCAGCCGAAGTCCGGCCGCGCCGTCGGCGAGCATCCGGCCGAGCACCAGCGCCTCCGCCCCGTCTGGAACCCCGGTGACGACGGCACTGCCGTGTTGCGAAAGCACCTTCTCAAGCTGCAACTTGCGTATCCTTGCGCACAATAGGGCGAACCGCCGCCTCGTTCATCTTCTCGTCCTGCGTTGGCGATGCGGCGCGCAGGACGATATCAGGCGTCAGCCGGTCCGCTGAAATTCCACGATCGCCCGATAGATCGGCGTATCGTAATTCGCCGGCACCGGCACGCTGCCGATCATCCAGCTGAACAGGTCCTGATCCGGCACATCCATCAGCTGCTCCAGCGTGTCGAGATCGTCATCGCCGAGCGCATGCAGATGCGCCTTCGCATAATTGCCGAGCAGGATATCCATTTCCTTCATGCCCCGGTGCTGACACCGGTAGAGCATGCGCTTGCGCCGGGCGTCTTGCGGGTCCGGGCCGGCGCTCGCGTTCGGGTCCGAAGGATCGGGCATGATTGTCTTCCTCGCGCTCGTGTTTGATTTTGGCGCTTGCTCTTGACAGAACTTCGTGGGTTCGCGGGTTATAGCGGCCCCGGCGCGAAACTCAATGCGCCGTCGCGCCACCCGACCGACCGTGACCCATCGGCCTGCCCGAAACCGCCCGAGACCCCATGCGCCCCACGCTGCTCGATCCGCTCTTCGCTCCCATTTCGGCCCTGCCCGGCATCGGTCCGCGCACCGCCCGTCATCTGGCGACGTTGCTCGGCGTGGGCGCAGACCGCGAACCCTTTGTGGTCGACCTCTTGCTGCATCTGCCGACCGGGGTCATCGACCGGCGTCTGCGGCCGGGTGTGGCGCGCGCCGAGGAAGGCGCAATCGTTACCCTCGACGTTCACATCGACCGGCACCAGCCGCCACCGCGCCACAGCCGGGCGCCCTATCGCATCCAGGCACATGACGACAGCGGCGACCTGACGCTCGTCTTTTTTCATGCCCGCCAGAGCTGGCTGGAAAAAATGCTTCCCGTCGGTGCCGACATGGTGGTTTCGGGCCGTATCGAATGGTTCAACGGCCAACCGCAGATGATCCATCCCGATCACATGGTGATGGCGGAGGATGCGGCAAGTCTCCCCCTGGTGGAGCCGGTCTATCCGCTGACCCAGGGCCTGTCGTCCAAGATGCTGCAAAAGGCGATGACCGCCGCCCTCGACCTCGTGCCGGAATTGCCCGACTGGCTGGACGGTGAACATGGCCGGCGAAGCGCTTGGCCGGGGTTTGGCGAGGCCTTGCGCACGCTGCATCGTCCGCCCACGGATGCGCTGGGCGCGGACGAGGCAATCGCCGCGCGCATGCGGCTCAGCTACGACGAGTTTCTGGCAAACCAGCTGGCGCTCGCGCTGGTGCGCCGCTCCATGCGCCAGACCAGGGGGATAGCGCGCGTCTTCGACGGCCGGCTCAAGGCGAAGATCCTTGCCGCCCTTCCCTATTCACTGACGGACGGACAGCTTGCGGCGGTCGCGGACATCGAAACGGATCTGGCCGAACCGGTGCGCATGCTCCGGCTGCTGCAGGGCGATGTCGGTGCCGGCAAGACAATCGTCGCGCTGATGGCCGCCGCCGCAGTGATCGAATCCGGGGCGCAAACCGTGTTCATGGCGCCGACGGAGATCCTGGCGCGCCAGCATTATCTCTCGCTTGCGCCGCTCTGCGAGGCCGCCGGCATCCGCATCGCCTGCCTGACGGGGCGCGACACGGCGAAACACAAGCGCGAGACCCGGGCGGCGCTGGAAGCCGGCAAGGTCGATCTGATCGTCGGCACCCATGCGCTGTTCCAGAACGACGTCGAGTTCGCCAACCTCGGCTTGGCAATCGTCGACGAGCAGCATCGCTTCGGCGTGCACCAGCGCCTGACGCTTTCCGCCAAGGGCAAGGGCGTCGACATGCTGGTGATGACGGCAACCCCGATCCCGCGCACGCTGGTGCTGACCTTCTTCGGTGACATGGACGTCTCGCGGCTGACGGAAAAGCCCGCCGGCCGCCAGCCGATCAAGACCGTCACCGTTCCGCTTGACCGTATGGACGACGTCGTCGAGCGCCTTCGCGCCGCACTCGACGACGGCAAGAAGGCCTATTGGGTGTGCCCCCTGGTCGAGGAATCGGAAAAATCCGATCTCGCGGCCGCGGAGGAACGCTTCGAGGTGCTGCAGCAGCTGCTTGGACCCCGCGTCGCGCTCGTGCACGGACGCATGACCAGCGACGAGAAGGCCGACGCCATGTCCGCCTTCAAGGACGGACCGGTCCAGCTTCTGGTTGCGACCACGGTGATCGAGGTCGGCGTCGACGTGCCCGACGCAACCATCATGGTGATCGAGCACGCGGAACGCTTCGGCCTGTCGCAATTGCATCAGCTGCGCGGCCGCGTCGGGCGCGGGTCGGAAGCCTCGACATGTCTGCTGCTCTACAAGACGCCGATCGGCGAGACCGCGCGGGCGCGCCTGTCGATCATGCGCGAGACCAACGACGGCTTCCTGATTGCGGAAGAAGATCTGCGATTGCGCGGCGAAGGCGAGATCCTGGGCACGCGCCAGTCGGGCTCGCCCGGCTTTCGCATCGCCGATGCAGCCGAGCAGGCCGACCTGCTGGAGACGGCGCGCGACGATGCAAGGCTCATTCTGGAAACGGATCCCGAGCTGACCAGACCGCGCGGGCAGGCCCTGCGGGTGCTGCTCTACCTGTTTTCGCGCGACGAGGCGATCCGCCTGCTGCGCGCCGGCTGAGCCTCACTCCGCCGTTTCAAGCGCCCGTTCGGCCTTTCCCGGCGCCTTGGCATCCTTCAGCGGCAACACCGTGTCCCAGTCCGGACTGACAAGACCTGCGGAGATGACGAGCTTGGCCGCCGCTTCCACGGACATGTCCAGCTCGATGATCTCGTCGCGCGGCACATAGAGCAGAAACCCGGACGTCGGGTTGGGTGTGGTCGGCAGGAACACCGCCGTGACGTCCTCATTGTAGGAGTGCAGCTTGTGGGCAACCTCGCCCCGGGCATCGGTGGCGATGAAGACAATCGCCCACAGGCCCGGGCGCGGATACTGGATGATCGCCGCCTTCTTGAAGCTGTTGGACCGTTCGGCCAGGATCGTCTCGAAGATCTGCTTCAGCCCGCTGTGCAGGTTGCGCACCACGGGCATGCGCCCAAGCAGGGATTCGCCGTAGGAAATCAGCGTCCGTCCGGCGATATTGGCCGTGAGAAACCCGATGATCACGAGCCCGAGAAACGCCACGATCAGGCCGATCCCGGGCACGGGAAACGGCAGATAGGTGTCGGGATTGTAGACCGCCGGGATGAGCGGCTTGATCCAGCCGTCCACCCACTGGACGATGGACCAGGTCAGATAGGCGGTGATGCCCAGCGGCCCGGCGATGACCAGGCCCGTGAGGAAATAGTTTCTCAGCCGCGTGACCGGGCGCGGCCGGGGCAGCTTGCCGCCACCGTCTTCAGTCTCTCCGGAAGTCGTATCGCCGCTCATTGTCCTGTCGTACCCTGCGTGAGTCATCAACGACCACAATGCAAGTTGCGCGCCATAGCTGGCGCATGGGACATTCCGCGTTTGCCTGCATCTGGCGTATCGCGCAATACATAATGCAGATCGAGCGATTGGGGAATCGATAGGCGACAGATGATCAGAAATTCGCCATCCCGCTCGCCGCGACGCCGACGTCCGCGTCACGACCGCGCCACCCGGATCGTCTTCGCCTCGCTCGGCGGCGGACTGATCGCGATCGGCGTGATCGGCGCCTTCCTGCCGATCCTGCCCTCCACCGTGTTCTTCATCGCTGCGGCTGCCTGTTTCGCGCGCTCCTCGCCGCGGCTTGAGCGCTGGTTGCTGCGCCATCCGCGCATCGGCCCGGCGATCCGCGCGTGGCGCGCCAACGGGGCGATTTCCGTGCCGGCCAAATTTGCCGCCGTGGCCGGGATGGCCAGCGGCTATCTGGTGTTTTGGCTGACCATCCGGCCGGAGGCTCCGCTTGCGGTCTTTCTCGCCGTGGTGCTGATTGCCTGTGCCGCCTACGTCCTGTCGCGCCCCTCGGGACCGAAAAGCCCCTGAGCGAGCGGCCGGAATGGCCGCCGTCCGTATCACCCCGCGTTTACCAATCCTCACGCACGTGTGAGACTATGTGACGTCGGTCACGGTCGCAGTGTCCGCGCGGGCGCAGACTTGCTGGCATCCCGCATCCGGACGGATCAACTTTCAGCTGCGGCTGCGGGCACCAAACAAATGAGAGGAAAGCTCATGTTGTCCCGTAAGCACGCCGGATCGATCCCGGAGGAGCGACAACGGCCGCCCGCACTATCGCGCCGGATCGCCGATTGTTTCGCCATTCTCATGCTTTGCGTCGCCGCCCTGTCCTTTTCCGGCGGCCCTGCAAGCGCGCAGATCATCGACATCCGCCCCAACGGACCTGTCATCAACCCGAACAACCGTCCGCTGATCTGCGCGCCGCCCCGCGTCATGCGCAACGGCCGCTGCGTCTTGCCGCGGCCCGAGGTCTGCGCGCCGCCCCGCGTCATGCGAAACGGCCGCTGCGTGCTGCCGCGGCCCGAAGTCTGCGCCCCGCCCCGCGTCATGCGCGATGGCCGCTGCGTGCTGCCGCGGCCCGAGGTCTGCGCCCCGCCGCGTGTCATGCGCAACGGCCGCTGCGTGCTGCCGACCCCGGTGATCTGCGCTCCGCCCCGCGTTATGCGCAATGGCCGCTGCGTCCTGCCGCGTCCCGAGGTCTGCGCCCCGCCGCGTGTCCTGCGCAATGGCCGCTGCATCTTGCCGCGTCCTCCGGCCTGCACTCCGCCGCGCGTGCTGCGCAACGGGCGGTGTGTCATGCCGCCGCGCCGGCCCGACTGCCGGCTGCCCTACATCTATTCGCCGGCACAGCGTCGCTGCATCCTGCCCGTGCCGATCCCGCCGGTCGTGCGCCCGCAGGCCTGCGAAGCGCCTTGGCAGTATTCCCGCAGCGCGGGTGGCTGCATCTGCCCCTCGGGCTATGTCGTATCGGGCGGTGAATGCGTCCGCCGAGACAGCCAGGCCTGCACCTTCCCCTTCGTCTATTCGCAAAGCAGCAATCGCTGCGTCTGCGCGCAAGGCTATCGCCCCTATGGCACCGGCTGCGCGCCGGAGCGTCCGCGTGCGACCCCGCAGGAGAATGTTCGCTGGATTCAGGCGTGCCTGAACGAGGCCGGGTACGACGCCGGACCTGTCGATGGCGTCTCGGGCCGCAAGACCCGTGGTGCCTGGAATCAGTTCCGCTCGGAAAACGACCTGGGCGAGACAACCGCGCCCTACAGCGACCCGGAGACCCTGGCAAAACTGTTCCAGGCCTGCCAGCCGGAGACTGAGCCGTCGGCAAACCCGGAGCCGGAGACACCGGATGAGCAGGAAGACCCGTCAGGAGACAACACGCCGGATGGCGACGCCGCTGCTGTCGACGGCGCATTCGCCCCCGCCGACGCGCTTTGTGCATCCGGTCGGCTCTACAGCCTGCTCAGTGCGGAAAATCCGTCGCTGGAACCCTGCGGGCGAAGCTGCATTCCCGCACCCGAGGGAATGAGCGAGGAGGAACTGCTGCGCCAGGAAGAAACACAGGGCATCACCTGGTGCCGGTCCTGCGTGACCGTTGGAACCCTCGGTATGCTGTGCCCCAAACCTGCCACGGCAGAGGAAGACGCAGCACCCGCCAACTGATACGGCACCCGAGAGACAAGCGAACGCCCGGCACACGCCGGGCGTTCGTTTCCGGTTTGCAGCCGGGACTTTTCTATTCGACCGTGACAGACTTCGCCAGATTGCGCGGCTGATCGACATCCGTGCCCATGAAGACGGCGGTGTGATACGCCAGAAGCTGCACCGGCACGGAATGAACGATCGGTGCAATGAACTGCGGAACATTCGGCAGGACGATCGTTTTCCAGGTCGGCGTGCTGCAGGCGGCGAAGCCGGCCTGATCGGTGATCAGCACGATCTTGCCGCCGCGCGCGGCGACCTCCTGCATGTTCGACATCGTCTTCTCAAACAGGCCGTCATGCGGCGCGATAACGATGACCGGCACTTCCTCGTCGATCAGCGCGATCGGCCCGTGCTTGAGTTCGCCTGCCGCATAGCCTTCGGCATGGATATAGGAGATCTCCTTGAGCTTGAGCGCGCCTTCCATGGCGAGCGCGAAACTCGTGCCCCGGCCGAGATAAAGGACATCGCGTGCGCGCGACAGCGGCTGCGCAAGCTTCTCGATCTCCGGCTCGATGGCGAGTGCGCGGCTGAGGTGGGCCGGCAGTTCCGACAGCGCCCGCACCATCTCGGCCGCCTGCGCGTCGTTGAGATGACCACGTTGGCGTCCGGCATGAACGGCGAGTGCGGCCAGGACCGCCAGCTGGCAGACGAACGCCTTGGTCGAGGCAACTCCGATTTCCCGGCCCGCGATGGTCGGGAACACCAGATCCGCCTCGCGGGCGATGGTCGATTCCGGCACGTTGACGATTGCCCCGGTGCGCGCGCCTTCCGCCTTGCAGTACCGCAGGCAGGCCAGCGTGTCCGCCGTCTCGCCGGACTGGGAGATGAACAGCGCCATGTCGCGGTCGCTCAAGGGCGCCTCGCGATAGCGGAACTCGGAGGCGACATCGATCTCCACCGGGAGCCGCGCGATCCGCTCGAACCAGTATTTCGCCACCAGTCCCGCGTAATAGGCCGTTCCGCAGGCGGAGATGATGAGCCGGTCGAGACGTGTGAAATCCACCTCGCTGCCAGCATCCAGCACCGTCGTCATCGACGCGAGGTCGAGATAGCGCGACACCGTGTGGCCGATCACCTCCGGCTGCTCATGGATCTCCTTTTCCATGAAGTGCCGGTAGTTTCCCTTCTCGATGGTCTGGGACACCGCCTCGCTGGTGATCACCTTCCGGGTGACCGGCTCATTGGCCTGGTCGAAGATTTCGCACCCGGCGCGCGTCAGCACGACCCAGTCGCCCTCCTCCAGATAGGTGATCCGGTCGGTGAAGGGCGAGAGCGCAATCGCATCCGAGCCAAGGTACATCTCGTTGTCGCCATATCCGACCGCGAGCGGCGAGCCGCGACGGGCCCCGATCAAAAGATCCGGCTCGTTCTCGAACACGAAGGCCAGCGCGAAGGCGCCGGAAAGCCGCGGCAGGACGGCGGCAATCGCCTCCTTCGGGCTGCTGCCGCGCGCGATCTCGCGGGACACGAGAAAGGCCACGACCTCGGTGTCGGTTTCGCTCGACAGACGTGCGCCCTCGGCCTCGATCTCGCGTCTCAGTTCGAGGTGATTCTCGATGATCCCGTTGTGCACGACGGCCACGCCGGGCGCGACATGCGGATGGGCGTTGGTCTCGGTCGCCGCGCCATGGGTCGCCCACCGCGTATGTCCGATCCCCGCGGCGCCCGACAAGGGCGACCGTTCCAGCTTTTCCTGCAGGTTCCTGAGCTTGCCCGGCGCCCGGCGGCGCGTCAGAACACCTTCGTCAACCGTGATGACACCCGCCGAATCATACCCCCGGTACTCCAGCCGCTTCAGCGCGTCCACCAGTTGCCCTGCAACCGCGCCGCTCCCGAGGATCCCTACGATTCCGCACATGAATGTCTGTCTCCAAATTGGCCAAGTCGCGCCGTTGCGCGTTTCATTCGCAGCTTCTTCTAGTGCGCGCGCCCTGCCCGCGCACAATCAAAACCTGTTTCAATTCATGACACAGACCGCGCAAACCGCCGACGGCACCGAAAGAAAAGGGAAAATGACGGCGCAACCGCCGAGTTTTATCGCTTGTTAACCCTGTTTGAGGTTTTCTAGAACCTGAATTCAAACCGGCTTGGGACCCAACGCGTGAAACCCCTCGAACACAGCAAGAAAGCGCCCGTCAGGGGACGCAAGCTCGGCGATGCCGGGCGGATCTCGCTGTGGGGCGGCGCAGCGCTTCTGTTCGGCGTCGTCGGCGTGTCCTCCGTTTTTCTGACGCAGCCCGGTATCCCTACCGGCCAGCGCATGTCCATGACCCGACTTCCTCCGGCAGGCGATGTGCCCACAACCGCATCGATCGGCAGGCAACAGGGCCCCGGGGTAGAGATCTATCCCTCCGTCGGCGGCACGGATGCGGCCCAGGCCCGCCATCAGATCAAGAGCGAGGTCGAAACCCTGCGCCGCGAGGTTGCCGCCCTCCGGCGTACCGTGGCGGTCCTGCAGGAACGCAAGGCCATCCTCGCCGAAAAGGTCGCCGACGCTCAGTCCGCATCGACGACGGAGACCGACGAGACAGCGGCGCGCCAGCCGACACCCTTCAATGAAACACTGGATGCGGCGGTCGAGGCGATTGCCGGAAAGCCGGGTCCCGTCGAGACCTTGCCAGCTCCCGTCGGACCGCTCACCCGAACCGCGCCTGAGAAACCAGCAACCGCCACGCGCTTTGCCGAAGAAGCCCTTCCGGCACGCCTGCGCGAGCCGGTGCGCATCGTCGCCCTTCCCGGTGTGGAATCGCCGGTGAGTGTCGCCTCCATTCCGGCTCCGTCAGGCGATGGCACGGCAGCAGCTCCGGTGCCTGGCGCGCGGCCCATGGCCGCCGCCGACGGAACCGCACTTTCGGTCTCCGGCGCGGCCGGACGCATTTCCGGCGACACCGGCAACCGGATCGCACGCAGCGACTTCGCCCTCGATCTGGGACGCTTCGAAAGCCGTGAGGCGGCGGAAAGCCGCTGGGCGGAAATCCGCGAGACGCAACCGGCCCTTCCCGCCGGGATTTCCTCCCGGATCGTCGAGGATCCGCAAGGACCGGGCGGACTGCGCCTGATGGCCGGCCCCTTCCCCAATGCGGCCGATGCGGCCGCCGCTTGCGTTTACCTCTCCTCCGGCGATATCACTTGTTCGCCGGCCCTCTACCCGAGGGACACGGCTGCGCGCCGCTGACGCGCCTAGCCCATCGCCCGCAACACTCGCTCCGGTCTTGCGGTCCCACGCGTAGGTTCATTCGATGTTCGATCCCGCCGACCAACGGCACCGGGCGTTCGCCCTCCTGCTTGTCATGCCCCTGTTCTTCTCGTCGAACCTGGTGATCGGGCGCGCCGCTATCTCAAGCGTCGAACCCTGGACGCTGGCATTCCTGCGCTGGGTTCTGGCCTTCGCGATCCTCCTGCCCTTCGCCCACAGGGGGCTCGTGCAACACCGCGACACCCTGCTGCGGCAGTGGAGCCTGATCGGCATGATGGGGCTGCTCGGGATGTGGTTCTGCGGCGCCGGCGTCTATTTCGCGCTCAATTACACCACGGCGACGAACGGCACGTTGATCTACACCTCCTCGCCGATCCTGATCGTGCTCTTGGAATGGCTGTTTCGTGGGCGCCAGGTGGGCTTGCGCGAGGGCATTGGCATCGCGCTTGCCATCCTCGGCGTCGTGGCGATCGTGGTGAAGGGCTCGCTTTCCATCCTGCTGGCGCTGGAATTCAACGCCGGCGACGTCATCTTCGCGCTCGCGGCCCTGAGCTGGGCGCTCTATTCGGTGCTCCTGAAGCGCAAGTCGCTGGCGGAGGTCCCGACGCTCTCGCTCTTCGCCGCCCTGGCGCTCGCCGGTGCGATCACGCTGTTTCCCTTCACGGTCATCGAGATCGCGGAAACCGGACGGTTTCCGGTCTCCGGCGACGCCTGGGCCTCGATCTTCGGCATCGCCCTGGTGTCCTCCGTCCTCGCCTTTTCCTGTTTCCAGTATGGCATCAAGCTCGTCGGGCCCTCGACCACGGGGCTGTTCATGTATCTCATGCCGCCCTACGGCGTGATGATGGCCGTGGTCTTCCTCGGCGAGGAGCTGCACGCCTATCACTTCGCGGGCTTCGTGCTGATCATGAGCGGGCTGGTGCTGGCAACCGCCCCGCCGTGGCTGATCGCGCGCATCCCCTTCGCCGACCGCCTGACCGGACAGATCCGCAAGCCGGTGTCCGGACGCGCCTGAACGGCCTTGCGCCCCGGACGAAAAAGAGGCGGCCCGACGGACCGCCCCTTTGGCGTTTCGGCAGAGCCGGCTGTCAGCCGAACATGTCGGCCGTGATGCCGGCGTACCAGCCGAGCGATTCCTCGTAGGTCGCCTTGCGCAGTTCGGCGTCCTCGCCGGTCTCGCTGATGAACCCGTCGGTCTTGGTGATCTTGTCTTCGCCCGCCTCGTAGCGGGCGCCGACCTTCACGCCGTTGTCGGTCGAGATCAGGCTCCAGCAGGTGTTCGAGAACCGCGGCGGAAAGGCCTTGGCGTCGAGCAGGTCGGCGCGGATCGCCATCGCCGCCGCCTTCGCCTGGCTGTTCGCGGAAAAGCCCGACTTCGGCATGTCGCCGGCAATGCAGCTGTCGCCCAGCACATGGATTGCCGCATCCATGGTGCTGCGCAGCGTCGCCGGTTCGATCGGGCAGTAGCCGCTGTCATCGGCGAGCCCCGCGTCGCGGGCGATGGTGCCCGCCATCTGGGCGGAGATAACATTGGCGACATCGGCCTTGAAGGTATCGAAGTCCGTCTCGATTGTCCCCGCGCGCGCATCCACGGTCTTGATGTCGCCGATGATCGATTTCGGCAGCCATTCGATCATGCCGGGATAATGCTTCTCCCAGCCCTCCATGAACAAAGCCTGCTTAGAAAAGGCTTCTTTTGGATCAAGAATCACAATTTTTGCGCTTGGATTTGTTGATTTTAGATGGTGCGCGACCATCGAAACGCGTTCATACGGCCCCGGCGGGCAGCGATAGGGGTTCGGCGGGGCGACCATCACATAGGTTCCGCCCTCGCGCATCGCCTCGATCTTGCTCTTCAGCAAAGCCGTCTGCGTGCCCGCCTTCCAGGCATGCGGCATCAGCCCCGACGCCTCGATCGAATAGCCCGGCACGCTGTCGTAATCGAAGTCGATGCCCGGTGCGACGACCAGCCGGTCGTAGGCGACCCGGCCGCCGGAGGCGAGCGCCACCTTCTTGGCATCCCGGTCGATGCCGGTCGCCCAGTCATGAACGACGTTGACGCCATAGTCGGACGCCAGCGTCGCATAGGAATGGCCGATGGACTCAAACGAACGGAACCCGCCGATGTAGAGATTGGAGAAGAAACAGGTGTAATAGGTCTTGGTCGGCTCGATCAGGGTGATGTCGATCGCGCCCTCGCTGTCCTTGGCGAGATAGCGCGCCGCGGTCGCCCCGCCGGCGCCGCCACCGATGATCACCACCTTAGGCCGTGCTTGGGCGAAGGCCGCACGGCCCCGCCCGGCCAGAACGCCCGCTCCTGCGACAGCCCCCAGCCCTTGCGTGAAATGGCGTCTTGAAATTCCCGTCATGTCGCATCCTCCCGGAAAGCGCGCAGCGATCCCCGTCCCCACGATGGACGGCGTCTTGTTATTGACCCGCCTTGGAGAAATAGGCCGCGAGGGCGGCGATTTCCTCGTCCGACAAGCTGGCGGCAATGGACTGCATGACCTGGTTGTCCCGGCTCTTCGTCTTGTAGGCATGCAACACCGTCACGAACCGGTCGCCCGGCCAGCCGGTGATGGAGGGAATGCCTTTGTCCTCGCCGTCCGCCTGATGGCAGGTCACGCATTCCGACGACAGATATTCACCGTAGTCCGGGTCGCCTTCAAGCGCCAGAATATGCGGCGGGATCTCCGGGTCGGCGTTTTCAAGCGGCGCGGTCGGCGGCGCTTCGGGAATGTTCGCCGCACCGGGAGAGAATTGGCGCAGAAAGGCCACGACCGCCCGGCGGTCGTCCGGGTCGCGCAGGCCGCCGAAATTCATCTTCGTGCCATGAACCGCGCTCTTGGGATCCTCCAGATAGGCGGAGAGCGCTTCCTCGCTCCAGACAAGCCCCTCTTGTCCGGCGGCCTCCATCGCCCTGGAATAGCGATAGCCCTCAAGCGTGCCGGCCCGGCGGCCGTAGATGTCGTTGAGAAGGGGGCCGACGGTGTGCTTCGCGCTGACGCCGACCTGATGACAGGACTGGCACTTGCGGAAGATCTTGCGGCCCTGGTCAAGCAGCGGATCGCTGGCGAGCGCATCCCCCATGCCAACAACGAAAAACGCGGCCGCAAGAACCATTGCATATCCGCCTGATCCCCGCATGCCGCGTTCTCCCTGTTCGCCAATCCGGCCGGCGTTGACCCTAGTCGACGTTGATCCCCGCCGTCTCGCCATCCTCTTCCGGCGTCACGTCGATGATGCGCGCCCGCTTGGTGATCTTCACCTCCTCCTTGCAATCGGTCATGCAAGGCTGGACCTCGGACACCAGCGGCGTGTCCGGACGGCCGTCGTCGATGAAACCATCCTCGTTCGGCATGCGGATCGAGGTGAAATTCTCCTTCGACAGCTCGAACTCTTCGTCCGTCACCACATCGTTCATATACAGCAGATAGGCGACGATCGCATAGGTCTGGTCGGGCGTCAGGCTCTGTGCGTTGCCAAACGGCATGGCCCGGTAGATATAGTCATAGACCGTCGACAGATAGGGCCAGTAGGACCCGATCGTCTTGACCGGGTTCTGGCTCTTCAGCGTGTCCCAGCCGCCGGCCAGAACCGGCCAGCGTCCCGCCCCTTCGGCGAAATCGCCGTGGCAGATCGCGCATTGCTCGGCGAAGACCACCTCGCCCTCGGCGACGGTTCCACGCCCCTCGGGAAGTCCCTGCCCGTCCGGACGGACATCGATGTCCCAGCCGGCGATTTCTTCCGGCGTCGCCTCCCTGCCCAGTCCGAACTTGCCGGCCTCGGCCGCGCCGACCCCCAGCGAAACGACGGCGGCAAGCGTGAGGACCTTAAGAAATCTCGACATTTTCGACCCCTCCGTTGGCCATCACGTGCCACGTTTGAATGCCGTTGTTGTGATAGATGGAATTCTCGCCGCGCACGGCCCTGAGCTCGTCCTTGGTCGGCTGCACATAGCCGGTCTCGTCATAGGCGCGCGACTGCAGCAGCAGGTCGGACCCGTCCCAGTCGAACTCGAAGTAGAAGCGATGCAGCGCCTTGGGCAGGCTCGGCCCGTCGATGCGCGCCTGATGCCAGTTCTTGCCGCCATCGAGGGTGACGTCGACGCGCGTGATCCGACCGTTGCCCGACCATGCCAGACCGGTCAGCACCGTCTGGCCCTTGCCGTGGGTGATCGGCGCCTGCGGGCTCGGATTGGTGATCACGGACTTCGCGTCCATCACCCAGGTAAAGCGCCGCGCCTTGCCGTTGGCGAGAAGGTCGGTGTATTTCGACGTCTCCTCGCGCGCGTGCCAGGGCTGATCGCCCACCTCGATGCGGCGCAGCCACTTGACCCACATGTTGCCTTCCCAGCCCGGTACGACCAGACGCGCCGGATAGCCCTGTTCGGGACGCAGCGCCTCGCCGTTCATCTTGAAGGCGACCATGCAGTCGTCGAGTGCCTTTTCGATCGGCACGGAGCGGTTCATTCCGGCTGCGTCGCCGCCTTCCGGCATGATCCACTTGGCATTGGTCTTGAGGCCGGCCTCCTCCAGGATGTATTTCAGCGGCACGCCGGTATACATCACGCAGTGAACCATGCCGTGGGTGAACTGGCAGCCGTTCAGCTGGGCGCCGCGCCACTCCATGCCGGAATTCGCCGCACACTCCAGGAAATAGATCCGGTTCTCGCGCGGAAAGCGCTTCAGGTCCTCAAGCGTGAAAATCAGGGGCTTGTCGACCAAGCCGTTGATCATCAAGCGGTAGTCGGTCGGGTTCATCTCGGCGACGCCGCCGTGATGGCGCTCGAAGCACAGGCCGTTCGGCGTGATGATGCCGTCGAGATCATGCAGCGGCGTGAAATTGATCGAGCTCTCGCGCGAGGCCGTCAGCCATTCGACGCTGCGCCGCACCACCTCGGATTCATGCTCCGACGGCATGCCGTAGGGCGCGTTGTCGACGCCGACGCCGAGATAGCGGCTCCAGTCGGCGACATTGGGCGGCAGGTTGTAGGGATCCGGCTCGGCCGCACGCGCGAACCCGGCCGTCGCGGCCAGGCCACCGGCCGCTAGCCCCGCCTTCAGAAGGTTGCGCCTGGAGGGACTGGCGATGCCTTTCTCCGGCCTATCAGATTTCGACATTTTCTCTCTCCGGTTCGATCGGATCAAATCCATTTATTCAGATACATGAACATTGCGGACGCAGTCGGGCCCTCACCGGGCCCGTTACATGCCCACGACCTTGACCGCACGGTGGCCCTCGAGCTTCACCGTGCCGCGCTCCTTCAGGTGCCCTTCCACGACATCCCAGATCGCCGGGCCTTCGGTGCCTTCATTGACGCTGGCCCAGCCGGCCACAACATAGTTGCGGCCTGGGTCGATCGGCTCGCCGTCCTTGAGGAAGGTCATGTTCGAGATGCGGCTGCCGATTTCCGCGGTCGGATCAATGGTGTAGGCCATGCCGCCGACGCGCACCATGTCGCCGCCCTGCTGGTAATAGGGGTCGGCGTTGAACAGGTTGTCGGCGACGTCCTCGAGGATCTCCTTGATCAGCGCCCCGCTCATTTCGGAGCGATAGGCCTGCGGATATGTCATCGAGGTGGCGTTGTGCAGGTCTTCCACGGTGATCGCCTGGCCGGACGGTACGGTGGTGCCCCAGCGGAAGCCCGGCGACATCGCGATCTCGGCGTCGCGCTGGTCGATGAGCGCATCGCAGATCAGGTCGTCGAAGGTTCCGTTGAAGTTGCCGCGGCGATAGAGCAGCGACTCCGTCGTGGCGAGCTCGCGAGCAAGCTCGTCGGCATAGGGCGCACGCACCTTGTCGACCAGTGCGGTCGTCTCGGCGTCGGGGGTAATCACGTCTGAGAAGATCGGGATCAGCTTGTAGCGATAGTCCTTCACCTCGCCGTCGCGCACATCGAGATCGAGGCGCGACAGGAACTTGCCGTTGGAACCGGACGCGATCAGCAGCGTCTTGCCGACCTTGACCGGCTCCGGCAGCGCATCATGGGTGTGTCCGGTGAGAATGACGTCGATGCCCGAAACCCGGCTCGCCAGCTTGCGATCGACGTCGAAGCCGTTGTGCGACAGCATGACGATGACCTCGGCTCCGTCGGCACGCGCCGCGTCGACATTCGCCTGGACCTCCTCCTCGCGGATGCCGAACGACCAGTTCGGGAACATCCAGCGCGGATTGGCGACCGGCGTATAGGGGAACGCCTGGCCGACGACGCCAATCTTCACGCCGCCACGCTCGAACATCTTGTAGGCCTTGAAGACAGGCTCGTCCCACTCGGTGTCGCGAATGTTGCCGCCCAGAAAGGCGAAAGGCAGCTCGGCGACGATTTCCTCGACGCGGTCGCTGCCGTAGGTGAATTCCCAGTGGCCGGTCATCGCATCCGGGCGCAGCGAGTTCATCACCTCGATCATGTCGGCGCCGCCGGTCTTCAGCGAGGTGTAGCTGCCCTGCCAGGTGTCGCCGCCGTCGAGGAACAGCGTGTTGGCATCGCGATCCGCGCGGATCGACTTCAAGACGGTGGCGATACGGTCGATGCCGCCCATACGGCCATAGGTCTGCGACAGCGCGTCGAAATCCTGCGACGTCAGCGCATAGGCTTCCGGCGATCCGGGCTGGATGTCATAGAGCTTAAGGAAATCGGCGCCGGTCACATGCGGCGGCAGGCCCTTGACCTCGCCGACGCCGAGGTTGATCGACGGCTCGCGGAAATAGACCGGCATCAGCTGTGCGTGAATGTCGGTGAGATGCACCAAAGTGACATTGCCGAGCGGCTGGAAGCCGAGGATATCGTCCTCGCGCAGCGCCTGCTGGGCCGCGAGACGGCTCCATTTGCCGAACCCCGAGCCGCCAACGATCGCCGACGTTGCCACCGCCGCCATCAGGAATTCACGTCTGGAAATCATCCTGCATTCCACCTTTTCAAGGCATATTCCAACGGACACGGCTCCGCCGTTCCGGCGACAGCACCGCCGGCGAACCAGTTCCGACACTTCGTTCTACAGATCCCGAAGGATCAGGTCCGACCCGGGCGATGCCGCCTCTTGCGAGCGCGGATCCTGCGTCCGGTCGGTCGGCGGCGGCGGCAGGAAGACGAGACCGGAGATCCGGTCTGGCGCCGCCGCCGACGCCGGCATCACGTCCTGCGCGTCAGTTGCGCACCGCCGGCGTTTCCACCGACAGCCCCTGCCCGCGCCAGGCAAGATAGGTTTCCAGGGCGACGAACTCATCCGACCCGCGCTTGAACGCCTTCGCCCGGATGTTGTCCATGCAGCCCTTGAAGCGGCGATGCAGCGAACCCATCTTCTGCCACTTCAAGCGATAGAGCGGGAATCCGTTCGACTGTCCCTGGCTGAGGCGGTCGGCGCGGATGTAATTGCCGTAGTTGTCTTCGTGACAGTTCGCGCAAGCCAGATCGAGCTGACCGAAGCGGGTGTAGTAGAAGTCCTTGCCCTTCTCCCACCAGCTCATCATGTCGCCGGCCTCGAGATCCACCGCGACAGGCATGCCGCGCGACTGCAGCCCGACATAGGCCGTCATCGACAGCATGTCGTCCGACTCCCACTTCCAGGCCTCGGCGCCCATACGCTCCGTCCGGCACTCGTTGATCTGGTTCTCGAGCGTGAAGGGACGTCCGGCGGCCTCGTTCCACTTCGGCATGTTGGCGCGCACGCCCTTCATGCTCTCCGACGCGTCGCCATGACAGCTTTCGCAGGACTTTCCGGCGGAGCCTTCAACGGTCGACCAGGCCGCCTCGCCGTTTTCCACCATCAGGAACCCCGGATTGGTGAAATCGTCGAGCTCGAGCGCCTGGGTTTCCTTGGTGCGGAATTCGAACCCGGAGATGATCTCGGGAAGCGGATGGCCCTCCGGCGCATCCACGCGCGTCTTCAGTTCGACACCGTCGATGCTCGGCAGATTGGCTTGGTCCGCCAGGACGCTGCCTGCCGCCAAAATGGCGGTCGCGGCGACACCGGCGACAAGAATACCCGGGAGATTCCTCATAGTGGCTTTCCCTCCAGCGCGAACCCTTTGGTTCGTCTTGTTATCGTTTGTCGGTCTTGCAGAACCGCAACCGGCGGCACGGAGGCCGCCGGCCAAACCACGATCACTCGACCGCGATCTTGGATTCCGTCGAGTATTCCGACCCGTCGTCGTCCACCCAGGTGAACTTGAACGTGCCCGATTCCGGCACCTTGGCACTGAACTCAAGGTACGGATTGGCGGAAATCGCCGGCTCAAGATCACATGAGAACACGGTCTTGCCGTTGAAATCGCACGTGAACTTGTTGATGATCTGACGCGGGATGGGGTTGCCGTCAGAATCCTTGCGCTGACCCGATTCCATCTTGTGGGAAATCAGCGTCTTGATCGTGATGACTTCGTCCTTGGACGCCGTCTTGGGCACCTTGACCCGGGGTTTCGAACTGGCCATCTGGCTCTCCTGGCTAACTGAAACGGACTATGGGGCGCGGTGAGCGGATCAGCCGCCGCAGCCGCCGATGGTGACCTTCACGGTCTTGCGATCCATGTAGACCTTTCCGGTCGAAGTCTTGGCGAGGGCGATCACGTCCTGCGTCTTGGCAAGGCGCATGCGCGTCGTCGCTTCCGCGGCACCGGACATCGGCGTGAAATGGAAGGTGGCAACGCCCGGCGACGGATTGCCGGCGGCCAGCAGCGTGACGTCGGTCACGTGATCGTCGTCGCTCATCGGGCTGTCGACGGCGAAGCTGATCGGCACGGTGTTGCCGTTCTCGGCGATCTCGGGCGCGGTCAGCGTGACATTGGCGGTTTCCGGCGTCGCGCCGCCCGAAAAGGCGTCGATTGCGGCCTGAACCTTGTCTTCCTCGGCCAGGGCCACCCGCGGCAGCCCGGTGATGGCGACGGCCGCAACCCCGGCTCCCAGGGCAAACACCTGGCGTCGTGTGATGGTCATTGTCTGCATCCTCATTCTGATCGGGCCCGCCACGGCAAATGGCGGACGCATGCGCCCCGCGGCGCTTATTGCGAAAGGGTCTTGAGATAGGCGACGACGTCTTCAACCTGCTGCGCGGTAAGAATCGGCTTGTCGGCGAAACTGTCCATCACGAGGTTCAACCCGTCCACGCGGTGAAAGGCCGGCATGATCGTCCCGTCGTAGACCATCTTGGCATTGACGATGATCATCCGCAGCGACGCTTCGTCCCAGCGATCGGCCACGCCGTCGAGCGGGGGCCCGACCTCGCCGTGAAACGGCTCGCTCGAGAGATCCGTTGCGGTGTGGCAGGCAAGACAGTTGCCGAGCTTGCGGTCGACGACAGCCTGCCGGCCGGCAACCGGATCACCGGCGACATCCGTCAGGGGCTGGGGGATTTTTCCGTCCACGACCTCATAGGAGGCGATATCACTGGCGGAGGCCGTGGCAACTCCGAGCAGCAGCACGCAGGCGGCCGCCATGCCTGGGCGAATGACACTCATGGGCGTTTTTCCTTCCCTCTGCCGGCGAACCCGGCCTTTGATTTTTTTGATCGGCCGCTGATCCACGACGCATTCCGAAACGTAGCAGCAACCTTTGCCAGGATCAATTCACATATTCGATTATCAGAATACATCCATCGTCTGATGCCGGCCACCCAGACGGTCGCCGCGCGCTCCCCTTCGGCTGCGCCCGGGCGACGCGTCGGTCGCGCGTCGTGCGCAGGGGCGAAGAAGCGCTGCAATATCAGCCGATTGTGCCAAGTGCCGGGAAGGTTTCGAGCAGCCAGAACGACAGCGCCGCCATCTGGCCTGTCATGAAGGCGATGCCGGTCAGGATCAGCACCACGCCCATGACCCGCTCGACGGAGACCATATGCTTGCGGAACCGCGACATGAATCGCATGAAGGGTCCGGCAAACAATCCGGCGATCAGGAACGGCACACCGATTCCCAGAGAATAGGCGCCAAGCAGCGTTGCCCCTTGCAGAACGGATTCCTCGCTGCCGGCGACGAAGAGGATCGCAGCCAGGATCGGTCCGACGCAGGGCGTCCAGCCGAAGGCGAAGGCCAGGCCGATGATATAGGCGCCGACCAGCCCGGCGGGCTTGCGCTCCACATGCACCCGCGCCTCGCGGTAAAGCAGGCCGATGCGGAACACGCCGAGAAAATGCAGCCCCATCACGATGATCGCCGCGCCAGCGATATAGCCGAAGATCTGGATGTGCTGGGTGACGAACTGCCCGACGAAGGAGGCACTCGCCCCAAGAGCGACAAACACGGTCGAGAAGCCGAGGACGAAGGCGAGCGAGGCGAAGAAGACGCGGCGAGGATCGGCGCGGTCCACGCCCTCTCCCGTGAGCTCGTCCAGCGAAACGCCGGCAAGAAAGCCCAGGTACGGCGGAACAAGCGGCAACACGCAGGGTGAGACGAAGGACAGGAGGCCGGCGAAAAAGGAGCCGATGAGAGTGACTTCTTGAAACATGAAGCGGATCCGTTCGCAGTGAGGATGACCCCATCCACGGGGTACGGAGCAAGCCGCATGCGCCCATGCGGCTCGAATTCGGAAGACGCCGCAGCATATCGTCTCTGGCGATTTCTGCACCGTGCCGCCCCCCTCATCACACGACAATGTGACGACACGCCTCAGTTTCGTATTCCTGTTTTTGCATATGATCCAGCCTGTTTTGCGCTACACTGAAAATTCCATGCTCGGCTGAAGCGCCCGGAAGCGGACATCGCACGCTCAATGACCAGACTTTTGACAAGGCATCTGCCCACCCTTGCCCTTGCCGCCCTCATCCTGCTGGCGGCAGCCGTCATGGCGCGCCCTCTGCCCGTGATGGCGGCTGAGCTCATCATGTTCGAGCAGCGCGGCTGCGAATGGTGCGAGCGCTGGAACGCGGAAATCGGCCCGATCTATCCCAAGACCGAAGAAGGCCGGCTGGCGCCCCTGCGCCGGGTCGACATTCACGAGAAAATGCCCGAAGACCTGAGCTGGCTGCGCCCGGAAGTGTTCACCCCGAGCTTCGCGCTCGTCCATGAGGGACGCGAATACGGGCGGATCCGCGGGTATCCGGGAGAAGACTTCTTCTGGGGACTGCTTGCCCAGATGGTCGAGAAATACAGGCAAGCCGTGACCGACGCGGCGGCGGCGCAAACGCAAAGGCCCGCACCGGGGTAATCTCCGCCCTCACCTTCCCAGCGAGGCCGGTTCGAAGTATATGCTGATCCGCGAAAGGACGCGGCGCTGCGGCAACAGGCTGCCGAGCCCGGTTTCGCGGCCTTTGCCGGGCTCTTTTGCCACGCCGGCAAGCCAGATAAATTATGAGGATTACGCAGTGTCTCTTCCCAGCACTCAGGATCTCGAGTGTTCCTCAGACCTCGAGAAGATCATCGACCGGGCGAAAACGGCGAGCGATTTCCTCAAGGCGATCGCGCATGAGAGCCGTCTGCTGATCCTTTGCATCCTCGCGGAGGGCGAAAAGTCCGTCACCGAACTGGAAGAGCTGCTGTCCTTGCGCCAGCCGACCGTCTCCCAGCAGTTGGCACGGCTGCGCATGGACAAGCTCGTCTCCACCCGGCGGGAGGGAAAGACGGTGTTTTACAGTTTGGCAAACGAGGACGCGCGGAAGATCATTGAATCCGTCTATGATGTCTTCTGCCGGGACTGACCCCCGGCGCGACACCCTGCGCAAGCCCGCAAAAGAGGGCGCGCGACACATCCGTTGATGACGCGATCGGGAGGCGCGAGCAATGGACGTTGGCACGGCACAAACGATGGCGCTCTACGGCCTCGCCGGCGGCGTGGTGCTCGGCCTGGCCGCGCGCGTTGGCCGGTTCTGCACCATGGGCGCGCTGGAAGACGCGTTTCTGGGTGCCGACCGGCGCAGGCTCCGCAGCTGGGCGCTGGCGATCGCTGTCGCGATGGCGCTGTCGCAATCCCTCGCCTTTGCCGGCATTCTGGATTTCCACCACTCGATCTATCTGGGCAGCGGATTTCCCTGGCTGGGGGCCGTGCTTGGCGGACTGATGTTCGGCGGCGGCATGGCGCTGGTCGGCACCTGCGGCTACGGCACGCTCGCGCGCATCGGCGGCGGCGACCTCAGGGCCGTGGTCACCTTTCTGGTCATGGCCGTCTCGGCCTATATGGCGATGCGCGGGCTGACCGGCGTGCTGCGTCAGGCACTGATCGATCCGTGGATCGTGTCCTTCGAGGCAACAGGCGGCATGGCGCTCGATGGCATCATCGACGCGCTGAGCGGCGTCGACAGCGGCCCGGCGACCGGATTGCTGATTGCAGCCGCGCTCGCCTATTGGGCACTGAAGGATCAAAGGTTCCGGGTCGAAACCCGGCTGGTCCTCAGCGGCATCGCGGTCGGACTGGCGATTGTCGGCGGGTGGCTTGCAACCGGCCTGGCCGGCAGCGACCCCTTTGCGCCGCAACGGCTGGAGTCCTTCACCTTCGTGCGCCCGCTTGGCGACACGCTGATCTACCTCATGACCTTCAGCGGGGCGACGGTGACCTTCGGTGTCGGCAGCGTCATCGGTGTGGTCGCCGGCGCGCTGGCCGGGGCGCTGTTCAAGCGCGAATTCCGCTGGGAGGCCTGCGACGACGTGCGCGAATTGCGCCGGCACATCGTCGGCGCGTTCCTGATGGGAACCGGCGGCGTGATGGCCTTCGGCTGCACCATCGGTCAGGGGATCACTGCCGCCTCGACGCTGTCGATATCCGCGCCCGTGGTGATGATCTCCATCGCCATCGGCGCACGTGCGGGTCTCGCCTGGCTGATCGAGGGGAGCCTGCGCGGCGTTTTTGCAGCGCATGCCTTTTCCCGGGACGGCTAGCCTCGCCTCCCGTGCGATCCCGACGCCCTTGGGCGAGCCCTGACCGGCATCGACGGGCAAGCGGCATGCCGGAAATCAGGTCTTTCGCACCACCAGCACGGAAATCGGCGCATGCCGGACAACCCGCGCGGCATTGGGGCCGAGAAGGTAGTCCTTCAACTCCGGGCGATGCGACCCGATCACGATCAGATCCGCCTCGACCTTGTCGGCGGCCTCGAGGATTTCCTCATAGATGTTGCCGTGGCCGATCACCGCCTGGACGCGGATGCCCTTCGGGACCTGCTCATCGATAAAACCGTGCAACTCTTCCCGCGTCTTGTCGATCGCCGTCGTCTCGAAATCGTCGGGAAAGAACGACCCGACGATGGAGCGCCCGAAATCGGGAACCGCAGTGAAGATATGCAGCACGCTTTCGGGCGACATGATCTCCTGCGCGGCCAGCACCACCTGCTTCGAGGACGCAACGTCCCCCAGATCGACACAGGCCAGGACGTGTTTGAACAGGGCGCTCATGCCGGTTCCCCCTTTGCTGCCAAGCGTGCGTCCTTCGCCGTTTTCCGCCGGCGCCGCTGCAACATGTAGATCAGCCCCAGGAGCGCCAGCGCGGGCACATAGAACAGCTCGCGCGGCGGCTGGGCACTGGCAACCGCCAGCGTCTTGATCGTCTGGTCGAAATCGAACCCGGCCGCCTGGGCGGGCGAATCATAGACGGCATTGTCGACGATCAGCTTGTCGTCCTGAACGAGGATCTCCAGACCGAAGGCCTCGAGCCGCTCCGCGCCGGTCGGCTCGTCGCCGACCGGGATCATCATCGTCAACGTGATGGGATCGCCGACATCATCGAAGGCGTCCACCGTCGCGCGCAACTCGGATCCCGGAGCGGCATCGCCGATCACCTGCTCGATCTCCACCGGGTCGACCGTGTTGAAGGGCGGATAGACCATGTCCATCCAGAACCCGGGCCGGAACAGCGTGAAGGCGATGAGGATCAGCGCCGCCGACTCCCACAGCCGCGACCGCACCAGGAACACGCCCTGCGCGCCCGCGGTGAAGACGAGGATCGCCGCGGTTGCCACGATGAAGACGATCACCCCTTCCATGAAGGTGACGTCGATCAGCAGCAGATCGGTGTTGAAGATGAACAGGAACGGCAGCAGCGCGGTGCGCAGCGAGTAGAAGAAGGCCACGAAACCGGTGCGGATCGGATCGCCGCCCGACACGGCCGCCGCCGCGAAGGAGGCAAGCCCCACCGGTGGCGTCACATCCGCCATGATGCCGAAGTAGAACACGAAGAGATGCACCGCGATCAACGGCACGATCAGCCCGTTCTGCTGGCCGAGCGCGACGATCACCGGGGCAAGCAGTGACGACACCACGATGTAATTGGCCGTCGTCGGCAGGCCCATGCCCAGGATCAGGCTGAGAATCGCGGTGAACAGCAGGATCAGCAGGATCTGCCCCTGACTGAGGAACTCCACCAGCGCGGCAAGCACGGCGCCGACGCCGGTCTGCGAGACGGCCCCGACGATGATGCCGGCCGCGGCGGTGGCGATGCCGATCCCGATCATGTTGCGCGCACCGGCGATCATGCCGTCGATCAGCTCGGAGAAGCCCTGCCCGACCGTTCCGCCAAGGTCCTGCCCCCGGAACATCGCGAACAGCGGGCGTTGCGTGAGCAGGATGAAGATCATCAGGGCGGTCGCCCAGAAGGCGGAGAGCGACGGCGACAGCCGTTCGACCATCAGGCACCAGATCAGGACGAAGACCGGCAGCAGGAAATGCAGGCCGGATTTCACAGTCGGTCCCGGCTCCGGCAGGCGCACCACCGGCTCGTTCGGATCATCCATCTCCAGTTTGGGAAAGACCGAGCAATAGCGGACAAGCGCCACATAGACGGCAACAATCAGCGCGGAGACCACCCAAAGGGTCGCCTCGCCTGCCAACGCCTGCAGCACATCCATGAAATAGAACAGGCCGAAGGCGGTGACCGCGGATCCGCCGATCACCAATGCACCCGTCGACAGGATGCGGCCGCGGGTGTCGCTGTCCGTGCGCGCCTGGACCAGCTTGACGAAGGCAAACAGGATCGCCAGCACGATGACAATCGCCAAAAGGCGCATTTCGGCGGTTCCAAGTGCCTGGAAGGCGAGGAACAGGTAATAGACGCCACTCGCGGCGGCCAGCAGCACAGCCATGGTGATGCCGAAGGACAGCAGCGCCCATTTCAGCGGCTTGACCTCACCGGCGCGCGGCAGGCCTTCCATGCCCTGCTTCAGCGCTTCCAGGTGAACGATATAGACCAGCGCGATGTAGGAGATGATCGCCGGCAGGAAGGCGTGCTTGACAACCTCGAAATAGGAAATGCCGATATATTCGACCATGAGGAAGGCGGCCGCGCCCATCACCGGCGGCATGATCTGGCCGTTGACCGAGGAGGCCACCTCGACGGCGCCCGCCTTTTCCCGCGAAAAGCCGACACGGCGCATCATCGGAATGGTGAAGGTGCCCGTGGTCACCACATTGGCGATCGACGAGCCGGAAATCAGCCCGGTCATGCCGGAGGCGACGACGGCCGCCTTTGCCGGACCGCCGCTGAAATGACCCATCAGCGAGAAGGCCACCTTGATGAAGTAGTTGCCGGCCCCCGCCTTGTCGAGCAGCGCGCCGAACAGAACGAAGAGGAACACGAGGTCTGTCGACACACCGAGCGCGATGCCGAAGACGCCCTCCGTCGACAGCCACTGGTGATAGGCGACCGCGTTGAAGCTTGCGCCTTTCCAGGCCAGCAGCCCCGGGGCATAGGGGCCGAGGAAGGTGTAGCCGAGGAAGACCATCGCCACGATCATCAGCGGCGGCCCGAGCGAGCGGCGCGTCGCCTCAAGCAGGAAGATCACGCCCAGCACCGCCACGACCACATCCGTGGTGTTGGGGTTGTTCGGGCGGTCCGCGAGGCGCGAGCCGAAGATATTCTGAACCAGCTCGGTGTCGAACACGAAGAGATAGAGCGCGCAGGACGAGGCGCCGATCGCCAGCAGCCAGTCGTTCAGCGGCACATAGCGACGCGGCGACGTGCGGAATGCCGGAAACACGAGAAACGCGAGAAACAGGGCGAAGGCCAGATGGATCGGTCGGGCTTCACGGCCGGAAAACACGCCGACGCCGATCACATAGGGCAAGGGCGAGGCGATCCAGATCTGGAACAGCGACCAGGCAAGCGCCAGGCCAGAAATCAGCAGCGCGACATTGTAGTTCGACGGATTGCGTCCGCCCGTGTCGACGGAAGCGACCAGATCGTCCAGCTCCGACGAGCTGTACTGGCCCTTTGCAGGTTCGTCGGTCATTGCGCTGCCCCCCAGTTGCGCGTCGTCACAGGTCACTGCCCCTGCGTCGCCGGGCAGTCGTCGGGTGCCCGACGCTTGAACGCCGGGCACCCGGAAACTCAAACGGCGCGGAAAGGGTCCCTTCCCGCGCCGGCTGCGTCCGGATTACATCCAGCCGCGTTCCTTGTAGTACTTCACCGCGCCTTCATGAAGCGGGGCCGACAGATTGTTCTTGATCATGTCGGCTTCCTTCAGGTTGGCGAAGGCAGGATGCATCTTCTTGAAGCGGTCGAAGTTCTCGAACACCGCCTTGGTCACCTCATAGATCACCTCGGGCGAGGTCTTGGTCGAGGAAACGAAGGTGGCGCCGACGCCGAAGGTCGTCGTGTCTTCGTCCGTGCCGGTGTACATGCCGCCCGGGATCGTCGCCATCGCATAGAAGGCGTTGTCGTCGACCAGCTTGCGGATCACGTCGTTGTCGACGGTGATCAGCTTGGATTCGCACGACGTCGTGGCTTCCTTGATGGTGCCGGCCGGATGGCCGACGGTGAAGACGATCGCATCGATCTTGTTGTCGCAAAGAGCGGCGGCCTGCTCGGCGGACTTCAGCTCGGCAGCGAGCGCGAAGTCGTCGGCGGACCAGCCCATCTTGTCCATCACGACCTCGAAGGTCGCGCGGGCGCCGGATCCGGGATTGCCGAGATTGACGCGCTTGCCCTTCAGGTCATCGAAGGTCTCGATGCCGGAATCGGCACGCGCAACCACGGTGAAGGGCTCCGGATGCACGGAAAACACCGCGCGCAGCTCTTCGAACTTGCCGTCCGGGAACGTGTCCGGCGCCGTGCCGTTGTAGGCGTGATACTGCCAGTCCGACTGGGCGACGCCCATGTCGAGATCGCCGGCACGGATGCCGTTGATGTTGGCGACGGACCCGCCGGTGGTGTGCGTGCACTTGATGTCGTGCTCCGCCGACCCGCGGTTCACCAGCCGGCAGATGGCGCCGCCGACCTGATAGTACACGCCGGTCTGACCGCCGGTGCCGATTGTGATGAAGGTTTCGGCCTGGGCCGCGCCGGTAAAGGCGAGACCACCGGCCAGCGCAACACCGAGCGCCGTCGTCTTGAGAATGTTCACTGCAATGCCTCCCGTTTAATGGCTGCAGATTGACTGTTGCGACCCGAATGCCGCCGGCCGAGCAGATCGGCCGGGGGAACGACGGGTCGATTGTCCGGGACGATCGCGGCCAGCGATGGCCGCGCAGGTCCCGAAGATCTCTCGACCTTCCAACTGGACCATGCGGACGAAATGCCTCGCGCACTGCGTTCGTCTCGAAACCCGTTGCAGGGTACGAAAACCGCCCCCCGCACGACCGCGCTTGTGCGGTCGCCGTTAGGTTAGACCGAAAAGACTCGTTTTTCCAAGCCCTTTCCCGAAGGTGAACGCGCGCGTGGAAACGCCGCCCCGGCCCGTGAGCGCAGGGGGCAACGCTGCGGCGGACCCGCAAATCCAGAGCTATTCGCCCTGTCGGCCGCCGGAAATGACTTCGAGGAAATGCCGACGAAGCTGGTGCTCGTCCTGCCCGTCCCTCAGGCCCTGTCGCCACTGGTCGATCACCAGCCGCAGCGCAAGCGTCTCGCGCGTATGGGGAAGTTCGGAGAGGTAGTTGGTGAAAAAGGCATCCAGCGCATGACGGTCGAGCGCGTTCTGGGCGATAAGGCCGTGAATCAGCGCCATCGTCGCGGCGATGTGCCCCTTGAGAAACTCGAATCCGGCAGCACCGCCCATCGGGTCGCCGTCACGGTCGGGTTTGTCCGTCGAGCTGTCCGGCATCATTCCACCCATTGTTGCAACCGCGAGATTCGCCGGCTGCATCGTGGCTCCGGAAACGAATGATCGTTTTCAGGGACTTGCGCGTCCGCGCGAAACCATGACACGACGTCATTCATCACCATCTGAAATCCTATACCACCACAGAGTTGTCCACAAAGCGTAAATGGCGGGGCGCTGCGTCCGCCTTTGCTTACGCCTGTTGTCCGCGCAACGGCGCAGGTCTGCGGCCGCCAACTCTGGAAAAGCGGTCCAAAAGCCCAATCCGGTATTGCGACGCGTGGCGCGACCGGATAGACAGTCGCGCAGAGTGAGCCGATAGCTCAGTTGGTAGAGCAACTGACTTTTAATCAGTAGGTCCAGGGTTCGAGCCCCTGTCGGCTCACCACTTTCAAGCAACTGAAAAAATTCAGCAATTCAGTTATTCTGCGAAAGTGGCGACCATGAACGAAATCGGAACATGTGACCATTTGTGACTTTTGCTTGCAGTCACACGTCACACAGGTTCCGAAAACGTTCCTCACAGACCAATCTCCGTTTCTCCGTCCGCGTCGTACCAGGCGATCATTTTCGCGATGGCCGATGACGCCATTTCCGGATGCTGCGCGAGGTAGTGCTTGAGGATCTGCGTGCAGCTTTCGTGAGAGTGACCGGTGACGGCGGCGATCTCCGGGATCGTCGCACCGGCGAGCGCAAGCCAGGTCACGGCCGTATCGCGGAAGTCCATCTCCCAGAAACTGTCCAGCGACGGACATGGGGCAACGACGGGCGGGCCTTCGGTTCGGCCATTCTCGACCGGCAGATGCTTGAAGCGCTCGTTCGACGGGCACAGAAGGCGCGATCCGCCCTCGCCTGTCGTCTCGCGCCACAAGCCATGCACGCCGATGCGTCGGATCTCCGAGTAGATCTTGCGGTAGTGATCCGGTTTGAACGGCTCCCAGGTCTTTTCGAACAGAAGCACATGCGTGTCGACGATGCCGGCAGCGCGGCGACGCGCGGCCGCGCCATCGAGCCGGCGCGTCAGCTCCGGCGATGCCGGCAATTGCACGATAGCTCCGGTCTTCTGCTGCCGAAGCACGATCCGGTCGCGGATCTTTCCGCGCATCGTCAGCTCCAGCCGGTCGCCCTGGCGCTGTCCGGACCAGACGGCGAGCACGAAGCTGTCGCCCATCTCCGGCCAGCCGACCGCATCGGCAACGTCGATCTGCGTTTGCAGCTCGGTTCGCGTGGCAAAGCGCACGCGCGGCGCCGGGGTCTTCATACCGAGACGCATTGCCGGATTGGCTTTCAGAAGGCGGAACTTGCCGCGACGCAGGCCCCAGGAGATCGCGGCCGACATCACGCGCACCACGCCGTTGGCCGTCGACAGGCCGCGCTGCATGCGCAGGTCCTCATAGAGACCATAGAGAATGGTCTGGTCGAGCGCGTCGACATCTGCGCCCCATATGTCGGGCGCGGCCTGCTCGATAACGCGGGATTTCGCGCGATAGTCATAGCGCGTCTTCTCCGCCAGGTCCTCGGTGACGGCCGGCGATGCGAGCCAGTCGTCAATCAGCTTCTGGACGGAGTAGCGCACACGCGGCGCTGCCGCGCGCGGCCGGCCCGCGGATCTCTTCGGCGTGGCCGGCTTGGTCTCCAGCCGCTTCGAGAACGCGGCCGACCAGTCCGTCGCCTCGCCGGCTGAAAACCAATCGCCCTCGTGTCTGGTGCCCGGCATCAACTCGGCCGGATCGATGCGGCCGTCAACGGGATGTCGGAGATCCGTCGGCGCATGGCCGGCATCACGCATCTTCGGCCCCGGCGAGAAGCGCGGGCGCCCGTCGCGCCAGGAGACATAGGGAATTTTCAGTTGCCGCTTGCGCATGTCACTCGCTCCCGCTCACCATCCCGAGCGCGTGTTTGTAGAGGTCAAGGATCGCTTCCTCTTCCTCGCGCTCGTGCGGCTGTTTCGTGCGCAGTGCGATGATCTTGCGCAGGATCTTGACGTCGAAGCCGTTGCCCTTGGCCTCGGCGTAGACGTCCTTGATATCGTCGGCGATGACCTTCTTTTCCTCTTCCAGTCGCTCGATGCGCTCGATGAACGCGCGGAGCTGGTCGCCGGCGACGCCGCCATGGTTTGTGCCCGTCTCGGTCATGATAACCTCATTTCGATTTGGTGGAAAAAGCGCCGCCGGCGAGCCGGGAGGAATGCCCGCCGGCGGCTGGATCGCGCCGGATGGGGACGGCGCGATGTCGGGTCAGAACGGGATGTCGTCCTCTGGCGCGAACTTCGTCAGGGCGGCGGCGGGAAACGCTTCGCAGTGATGCTCGCCCCATCGGTCAAACCAGCCGCATTCAGGGTCACAGCAGCAGTCGGCAAGAACCGTCATCCAGCGGGTTTCTGATTTCAGCCGAACGCGGTCGCCGACCTTGAACGGGTTCATCGCGGCGGCATCGGCGCAGGTCTGCGGCTCCGGCGCGCCTGCATCTCGGGTGGAGTCGAGATTTCGAAGCTTGGCAAAATGCGATGTTCCGTCATCCATCCGGACGACAGCCGAAACCGGAACGCTTTTCGGGGTTGTCTTGAAGTGCAGTTCAACGAATTGACTTTGACCAAGATGCGAGCGCTTTGTTCCGGTCGCTCCTGTTGCCTGATCTTTCAGGCTATGAATGCGCCCTTCGAGTTCCATCAGATCCGGTTCTTCGCCTGATCCATGACAGCGAAGGCACAAGTATTTGTTCGTGTTCTCGGTTTCGCTCATGCAAACCTCCATCTGTTCGACAGGAAAAACTCGGCCGGCTTTGCCGTCGGCGCTTTCAGGGGCGGATCGACCTTCAAGATGCGACCTCTTCGCGCGCGCGGCTGAATTGCGCTGGCAAGATCCTTGAAGTTCTGGATTTTCCGCGACGGGGGATCGACAGGGCGGGTCATGCCTTGCGCTCCGCTCTCTCCGCCTTGCGGTCGATCTCAGCGGCCGTCGTGCAGGGTTGGCATGCGATCCCGCCGCCCCAATGCTGTCCGGGAATATCGCTTTGACGGTTGTCCCAGCACGGATTGAGCGTGTCGTGGTGGCAAATGCCGCGAACTTTGAATGAATGATTGAGCCGTGCATCGGCTGGATACTCGACAGAAAACGTCTTCATCGTCTCGTCTCCCTAGTGCAGATCGATGTTCTTAAGCCGCGCCCAGGCGTGCAGCGCCTCGGCCCAGCTCTCCAGTTCGTGCAGCTTCTCCTGGACGTCGCGCCACTCTTCGCGAATGCGCGCCGGCGTCATGTCCTCCAGATCGTGAATGAAGGGCTTGATCAGCGCGGCATCCATCCTGTCGAACGGCGGACCCTGCCACCTTCCGGCCGGTGCATCGGCGAGGCTCTTTTCCTCCCGGTGCCCGCGCCACAGGCGCCAGTTGGCCGACAGCAGAGACGCAAGCAAAAGCGCGAAACCTCCCAAGATGGTCAACTTTAGAGCGAGTGTGATTGCGTCGAGCAGCATGCGACCCTCCGAAAAAAGCGCGGGCGGCTACGCGACACACAGGCCGCCCGCTAGGTTCTGACAGGGGAGGAAACGTCAGGGCGTGCCACGGCCTCTGACGCGGCCGGACCGGCGCAACACCCTGTCCTGGATGCGTGCCGCCCGGATCGCCACGGCCGCAAGACCGGTGACGATGGCGACGACGAGGCCGACGCCGACAAGGCGCGCCGCGTCGTATGTTCCGAATAGGTCGATCATCGCGACGACGCCTTGAGCCGGCCAATCGACGCCTCGATCAGCGCCGCCGCGTTGTCGAGGCCCTGCCGCGCTTTCGCAAGTTCGCGCTCGGCAGCGCAAAACAGCGCTTCGGTCTGAACACGATCAGCGATGAAAGCCGCGTCCGGCGCCATGCGCGGCGGCGACGGGACCGCATGGCCGATCAGCGCTTCGGTGCTGAACCCGTGCCCGCAGGCGTCGCAGCGCTGGAAATCGTAGTGCCACACCTGCCCGTCGTTGCAGCCGCACTCGGGGCAGGTCTCCAGCTTCTCCGGGGTCATGAGGCTTTCGCCTTCTTCTTGCGGTCGCGGATTTCCTGCGCGACGAGCTTGCCGTGCCAGGTGAGTTGCGCCTTGCCGTGCAGGTCGCTGACCAGCTTGCGCTGGATCAGCCGCTCCATGGTTGCAAGCTGCACCGTGGTAAAGTCGCCACGCGCGCGGTAACCACCCTTCACCCGCATAAACGGTCGGCCGATCATCGACGCCAAGAGATCCCGCTGCGCCGAGCTGAGCGCGGCGATCTCGTCGGTCACCAGCGCATCGACCTGCCCGACCTGTCTCATGGTCGCGGTCATGCCCGGCCTCCATAACGTGCGTGGAGCGCTGCGCGCTGCGCGTCGACCTGCGCCCGATGGGCGGTCGCTGATTGCTCCGGATCGTTGTCGTTGGATTGCTGCGCCGGCAGCGCGGCCGTCTGGCTCATGAGCCAGGCGGTGGTCAACGCGCGCGGCCAGACCCAGCCGGCGGCATGCTTGCGCGGCATGCCCTTGGTCTCATGAAGCCGGGGCCATGTGCGCTTGAGGTAGGCGACGGTGACGCCCAGCTCGCGCGCCAGCTCGTCGATGCCGATCATGATTGATGGCTGGCTTGTCGCCATCTGCGATTGTGAATTTTCACTAGGCACAACGCCATCCTCCATCTGTTTCTAGAGGGTGGGATATTGGCAATATGCCATAAATATTGTCAATCAAAAAATATGGCAGAACGCCATATCAGAGAACATAGAGCCAACAAAGCGTGATTTTAGTTCCGCCTGGCCCGGATGCGCTTCGCTATGCAACGCCCTCAAACTACCGGTATCTTGTTGAGTGCCAGAAGCCCGCGTACGGCGTCGAAAATACCGGTACTTTTTCAAGTGTCAGCCCCCCGAAAAACAACCGGTAGTTCATCAAGTGCCATTGCGCGCTCGCGCTGTCGCGCAGACGACCCGACAGGCGACCTCAGTCACCGTCATCCACTCCGGGAGAATGGTGCGCTTTGCCTTGCATTCCGGCAAATCCAGACGACTGGATCAGGCCGCATCCGTTGACGTAAGGGCATCCAATATACGAAGCGCCTGCCGCTTCATCTCAGGCGGCATCTCACGGAATTTTGCTTCGATGGAGAGGGTTTCATCATCGGGCGGCAAAAAAAGCTCATAGGGCTTTAGGTCAAGAGCCTTCGCAATCCTGAAAATATGATCGAGATTCAACCGGCGCTTGCCGCTCTCCAATGCCGAGAGTGTGCCCTGGTCGATTTCCGCATTCGCTGCGAGAGTCGACACCGTCACGCCGAGCCGTCGCCTCCATTCATAGATGAAGACTTCGTGGCGATCATTCTTTCGGTCGCGTTTTGCCATAGCGAGGAACAGCATACTAAGCCTCGCATTTTCTATCTTCTGGCAGAATGCCATATTATCTATTGACTGAAATAAGGCATATTGCCCTATTCTACAAGATGCGAATCACTTTCCAAGGAGCTTGAGCGCATGCACCCACTGGCGAAGTGGCAATCAGACCGGGGCCTTACACGTGCGGAAGCGGCCGACATTATCGGATGCAAGGCAGGTACCATTGCCGACTGGGAATACTGCCGGCGCTTTCCCTCCCCTGCATCAATCTCAAGAATTGTCGTGGCGACCGATGACGATGTAACGGCAAGCAAACTGCACGACGCCTATGCCAACTCCGTTCACGAGGTCCGGCATGGATAGCGTGCTTGTCGCTATAGAGGCGAAACGCAAGAGTTTGAGTGTCTCACAGGAGTCACTGGCTACAGTCGCCGGTCTGACGCAAAGACAGTACAGACGGTATCTTACCGGATGCGCTCAACCTCGTCGATCAACGATCCTTCGACTACAGAATACACTTTGTCTGCTTGAACGGATGGGCGAGCGCGCGCTGAACCCCCACACAATCACCTATCTGGTCGCAATCGTCTGCGCCGCGCGCGGCGAACAGGTGGTGCCGCTCGACGTGCTGGCACATGACCCGGCACGGCGGGCGACGTCCGACCCCGCCTGGCTTGCCGCAGCGCGGGTCCGACGCCGCGCGCTCTACATCGCCAACGTGTGTTTTGGCGTGTCGCAGGCCGATCTGGCGCGGGTTTCGGGCATGACGGCGGCGGCGGTCAGCCTCGCGGTAAATGCCGTCGAGGACATGCGCGACGATGACGACGACAGCTCGCTCATCGGCCAAATCGAGAGCGTGATGAACTTCGCCGCATCCGGTCGAAAGGAGGCAGGCCGTGTCGAAGATCGTTGATCTCCTGCGGCGCAAGGTCGCCGATCCGCTGAACTGCATCAGCGCCGGCCGCGACGGCGAGAATTCGCAGGCGCTTGTGTTCACCTTCAACCGCGAACCGACCGAGGCGGAGCTGCGGTTCCTCGCGGATCAAATGGGCCGCGCCGCCAGAATGTGCCGTGCCGGGAGGGATGAACGCTGACCCTCCACACCCTCACCTCCACGGCCGTGAAGAACCGCCGACTGCCGGCGCCCGACGGGCTGGACTTCTTTCCCACGCCGCCCTGGGCCACGCGCGCTTTGATGCTGATGCTGTTCGATTTTCTGCCGCGCATCTCTCTTGGGAGAAACCAGTGGCGGATGGAAACCGCCTGGGACCCGTGCTGCGGCGCGGGTCACATGAGCGGCGTGCTGCGCGAGACCTTCTCGACCGTTCATGAAAGCGACGTCCACCCCTACGGGCAGGATACGGTTCTCGATTTCCTCGACACCGAGTTTTGCGCCGATCCGGATCTCGACGCCATCGTGATGAATCCCCCCTTCAACAAGGCTGCTGCCTTCGTCCGGCATGCGCTATCCCATCGGCCGGCCATCGTCGCGGCGTTGGTGCGCTCCAACTGGATCGAGGGGAAGACGCGCTATGCGACGCTCTTCCGCGACCGGCCGCCGACGGCGGTGTTCCAGTTCGTCGAGCGGGTACCGATGGTCGCCGGACGTTGGGCGATCAACGCCAGAACGGCGACCAGCTACGCCTGGTTCGTCTGGGTCGACAGCCTCTATCCGACAGTCGCGGAAAATGCGCCCCTGCTGCGTTTCATTCCGCCCTGCCGACAAACGCTGTCGCGCGACGACGACGTGCTGCGGTTCGGCGGCTGTTCGGATCTTCCAAAGACACATCCCGTCATGCGTGGGCTGGAGGGGAAGACGCGATGAGCGACGATCTGTTCACCGAAATCAACCGGCTCTGTGCCGGCCGCGATCCGCGCCAGGTGCTGGAAGCGCTGGCCGACCAGATGGGCCAGGTCCTCGTCAGTTGCTCGCCCGATCACGCCAACGCCCGCGCGGCGGTCGGTGAGCTGTTCATGCGCGTGTTCGTCCACATCGATGCGGCACAGGATGCAGTGGGAATCCCCTTCCGCCTTGACGGCCGGGACGGGCACTGAGCCATGGGCGACCGTCGCGAGCTGGAAGAGATCAAGCAGGGTCTCAAGGACAAGATCGAGGACCTGTGCCGTCGCCTTCTGCCGGATGGCCGGCGGATGGGCCGGCTGTGGGTTTCGAACAATCCGGTGACGGGCGATCATCGCAAGACACCGGAACTCAAGGTCGGGCTGGATCGCGACAAGGGCGCCTGGAAGGACTGGCGGACCGGCGACAAGGGCGATGTGCTCGGGCTGATCGAGTACCTGCACCAGACCGATTTCAAGGGGGCGCTGCAATGGGCGCGCGACTTCCTCGGTCTGGAAAAAATGACGGCAACGGAGCGCCGCTCGTTCGCAATCGCCGCGCAGGCGCGCGCCAAGGAGGATGACGAGAAAGCGCGTCGCGCGGCCGAGTGGCAGCGCAGACAGGCGGAAAAGCTGTACGAACGCGGGTTTATGGACGGCGCCAACTCCACCGTCGAGCAACACGCACGGGAGTATCTGGCGCATCGGGGAATCGATCTCGGCGCGATCCGCCACCGCGACCGCACGTCGCTGCGCTTCGCTCAGGAGGTCGAGTACTGGACGCTGGCGCAATGGTCGGTCGACGAGGCGACCGGGCGGCGCGTCAAGACGCGGCCGGGTCCGGCGTTTCCCGCGATCATCGCCGCGATGCGCACGCCACTCGGTCAGTTCCGGGCCTGCCACGTCACCTTTCTGGACCCGCTCCATCCGCTCAAGGCGGACCTCGGCCCAAAGCATTCCCCGCGGCTGATGAAAGCCGCGACGAAAGGAGCTGCCGTGTGGCTCTCGCACGGCCCGGAAGGCGTGCCGCCCTGGGAAGCGACCCGTCCGGCACCGCTAATCCTCTCCGAAGGCATCGAGACCGGCTTGCAGATCGCGATGGATGTCCCGGAAGCGCGGGTCGCCGCAGCCGGGTCGATCAGCGGGATCGGCAATGTGCCGGTGAATTTCGACTTTGTGTCCTGCGTGATCGTTGCCGGTGAAAACGATTGGGACAAACCGCAGGCGCAACAGCAGCTCGACCGCACGCTGGAACAACTCGGCGACAGCGGTAAGCCGCTGGATCTGATGAAGCCGCATGCGGGATCGGACTTCAACGACCTGGGAAAAGGAGACGTGGAATGACCAGAAAGCGGAAGACCAATGCAAAGCCGAAAGGTCAGGAGATAAGCGCTGAAGAAGGCGCGTCTGCGGGAAGAATACGAGGAATTGAAGTTTCCCATGTTTGGGTGAATGAGTTTCCGGACGGCGAGGAAGGTTTCTCGGAACCGCGCATCTACGAAAAGCGCCAGGTGCAGGTGGAAGCGATGCGCGCGGACGGGTCGCCCGAAAGCAATCGCGCCATTATCGACTGGACGCGGGGAAGTGCGACCCCGGCCACCATGGACACGCACCCGAAGCGTGGTGAATGTCTCTCGATTGCGACGCTGGAAGGCGCGCATTGGGTGGATCGCGGCGACTTCGTGATCCGTGGCGTTGCTGGCGAGCACTACCCGTGCAAGCCGGAAATCTTCGAACAGACCTATATCCCGGCGCCCGTGCAAGAGGCTCCGTCTCCGCAGGACCATGTGCCCCTGCCCGCTGGCCCGCCGCTGTTCGGTGGTGACCATGCGCTGTGGATTGCCTTCCGGGCGACGCGCTCGGCCGTGCGCGGGTTGATTGGTGAGGATGCGCCCCAGCCCGACCCGGAAAAACTCGCAGACCAGGCCGTGTGCATGGCCGACTTCCTGCGCAGCGCACCGGACGCGAGCGACGAGGCGGTGGTGACGCAGCTTTCCATGCGCGGCAAGGCGCGCGGCGGCGACGACACGCTGCGGTTCAAGGTGCGGGTGTTCCGCGACGTGCTCGCCCATGCCGAACGGCACCTGCGCGAGGCGGAACCGCCCACCCCGACCGACGCGGAGCTGGCGGCCAAGGCTGCGAAGCCCGACCCGCGCGATCTCTCGCTGAAACTCGTCAAGGCGCCGCTGGCGCTGACGGAGACCGCCAAGGGCCGCTAAGGCCGGTTGCGGCTGGAGGCGTGCCGCCGGCGGTTTCGACTGCCGGCGGCTTTTTCTCAAGGATTACGGGCGACAATGGCAAAGCGGCGCACACAGGTCGGCAGACAGGCAACCCGAGCCCATTTTATCGAGGCGACGCGTCGGCTTTCGGAGCGCGAGGAAATCCTCGATCCCGATCCGAACCTGCCGCGCGAGGGAATCGGTCCGGGAAAGTGGGACGGCGCGCCCTTCGACCGGATGCCGCCAGCCTGCCCGGTCGAAGTCCTCGGCCACAATGGCGTCACCACCTATTGCCGGTCGGCGAGCGGTCAGCTCCACGCCGTCGAGCGCTGGGACATGCATGTTCTGACCAGCTTGTTCGCGCCGAAAATCAACTATGCCTATTGGGCCTGGCCGGCGTTCAAAAAGACCGGCACCAACGAAGACGGACAACCGATCTACAAGGTCGACCGCGTGGAGCGCGACAAGGCGATGATCTGTCTGGTTTCGGAGGGCAAGCGGCGCGGCCTGTTCGATCCGGAAAAGCGCGTGCGCGGCCGGGGCGGCTGGATGGCCGATGCCGGCAACTTCATCTGGAATTCCGGCGAATGGCTCTGGATGGCCGACACGACCGGCAAGCTGGAGACCGCGCGGCCGTCTGAGCATGACGGGTATCTCTACACCCGCGCGCCCGACATCGAACGGCCCTGGGAAACGTCGATCGATCGCGAGCAAAGCCCCGCGCAATCGATCCTGGAGGATCTGCGAACCTGGAATTGGGAGCGGCCCTATCTCGACCCGGTCTTGTTCCTCGGCTGGATCGCCTGCGCGTTCATGGGCGGCGCGCTCGACTGGCGCCCCATCGTCTTCACCAGTGGCGGCGCTGGCGTCGGCAAGTCGACCTTGCACAAGCTGGTTCAAAGCATTCTCGGCGACGCGCTGATCGCGCTGGTCGACACCACGGCCGCCGGCATCTATCAGCACGTCAAGCAGGACAGCCTCCCGGTGACGGTCGACGAGCTGGAGGCCAAGCGCAACAGCTCAAAGTCGACCTCGATTATCGAGCTGGCGCGGCTCGCGTCGTCGGGCGGCAAGATGGCGCGCGGCGGCGCGAACCACGAGGGCACCACGTTCCAGGCGCAATCGTGCTTCATGTTCTCGGCGATCATCCCTCCCCCGATGGGCGTGCAGGATCGCACGCGCATGGCGACGCTGAACCTGCGCAAGCTGGACAAGGGCCACGGCCGCGAGCCGGTGGTGCGCGACACCGACGGCCGCATGCTTCTGCGCCAGATCATGGACGGCTGGCAGGAATTCCGCACGCGCATCCTGCCAGACTGGAAACAGACGCTGCACATGGCGGGTTTCGATGCCCGCGCAATGGACACCTACGGCACGCTACTGGCTGCGGCCGAACTGCTGGTCGGCCCGGAAGCGCTGGAAGATCTCGGCCTTGAGGTCTCCGACCAGGCCGCGCTTGCCGAAGTCATCCGCGCGGCCACGGAAGCGGAGCGAGCCGAACAGGTCGAGAAGTGGCAAGAGTGCATCGAGCATCTGCTATCAGCCCATATCGAGGGCTGGCGGAGCGGTGACCGTCTGACAGTCGGCGGCGTGGTCGCGGATTTCGAACGCGGCGCGCTCGAATTGCAATACGCGCGCGAAAGGCTGGCGCTGGCGGGTCTCGGTCTGCGCAAGGCGGGCGAGCCCGCCATTGGGCCGTTCCTCGCGATCCCGGCCACCCATCCGGCACTCACAAAGCTGTATCAGGAAACCGACTTCTACGAAGGCGGCTGGTGGACGGCGCTTAAGCAGGCACCATCGCACATCGTCCTGCGCGGGCTGGAGCAGCGCTTCCATACGGTGAAGATCAACCGGGTTGCGAAATTCTGCCTGTTGATCGATCTCGGCGCCTATGACGCGGCGATGCCGCGAGCCGAGGGGTGAGCTGACCCTTGATGTCTACATTGCATACGTCTACAATGTAGAAAACCGGGAGTGCTCCATGATTGGAAAATTCGAAGAACACTGTCTCCTCGCCCTCTTGCGCGCAGGGCCTTCGGCAACGGCATCCCAGATCTATAACGTTCTGGAAGACAAGATTGGGGACGGTTTCAAGTTCGGCGCCGTCTACACGACGATTGATCGGATGGCTCAAAAAAAATGGGTCGCTGTTGAAAATCGCGAACCGGAAGGCGGCGGTCGAACCAGACGTTATTTCACAATAACTGGGGAAGGCCGAAAGGCTCTTGACCAGTCCTTGTCGGAAACGAGCAAACTTTCATCCGGCCTTGGATTGCCTGGCCTTGCGATGGCGAGGTGAAAAATGACCGAAAAAGACGAATTTGAAAAACTCCTAGATGAACTTAGCATGGGTTCAAATGGAATTACAGAACAATACAAATCATATATAGATTTTGACAAAATGTCAGAAGTTCGATTTGAAAAATTAGTTTTCAACTCGAGCTTGTATCACCTTGAGGAAATCATCAAAGAGAACGAAGCGAAATCCTCTCCACCGGACCTGTCATGGCCTTATTGGCTCATGCCGGGGGTGAAGGTAGATGACGCCATCGCAAGCTTGGAAGAGATCTATGCGGAAAAAATCCTGTCCAAAGCATGCAAGGGTGACAAGAAGAGAGCGGACCGCCTGTTTCGCTGGCAGGTTTGCTTGATCGTGCTAGGTCATCACGCAGGCAAGATCAAAGCCGTCGTCGGTGGTGCAGCTGCCTACCTCGGACTTGGTAAGCTGCTTGATGTATTGAAGCTCTAAACCTCGGCTCAAGCACCCACCCGCTTCGCCGCGAGTCCGGGCTTGCTCTCCATCGGCCAATCGTCCGGCCTGTAACCGTCCAGATAAGCGCGCAGCAGGCGAACAGTTGTCGGCCGCGCCTGACGATGCATGTCAACGTCCTCGCTGCTCTCCAATCGGCGCTGGTGCAGATCCGAATGGCCCAGCATGCGTGCCATGTCAGCGACGGAAAGCCCGAGCTGAACCCGGGCCTTCTGAATTTCGGTCGGTGACATGGTGTCGGTCATGGCTAGAAAAGGTCCATCTGTGCGGGCGGTATAGGTTCCCTTTTTTCGCATCCCGGTATCACATATTGCAAGCCGCATAGTGTCGGCTCAGTCGGAGCGGTCATCTCTTCCCGCGCCGCATCCCACCCGGCCAGCCATGACCGCGCGTTCTTGTTTTTTGGCTTCATGAAATACGATGGCAACTGCCTTGGCTGCCCCTCGTGCGCCGCTGCGACGCCGGCGGCAAAATGACAATCGTCGTACTTGCTCATGGTTGTTTGTCTCCCTTTCGGCGCGCCTCAATGGCGCTCATTCGGCCTGTTGTCGGGGATGCGGCCGCCACTTGGACGGCCGCACTGCCGGGCATCAGGCCGCCAGGCTGTCCGCGCCTTTCATCTCCGCCATGCGCTGCGAGAGGATCCAAAGGGCCTTGTTCAGCTTCACGTCCTGGTCGATCCCGTTGACCGCGCGGGTCGAGACGCGCCGGCGCCGGCCGTTGGCATCGCGGGTGATACCGCGCAGCCCGCCGCGAATGACGTTTTCCTGCGCGACGTTGAACGTGGTCCAGAGGTCGGCCGCGCGGTCATCGCGGCGGCGAGGTTGCAGGAGCTGGTCAGGTGTAATCGGCGTGTCAACGTTGCCGTCAGCGTCGCCGAACCGCAGCACATGCGCGGCTTCTGCAAAGGCCATGCGCTCGTCCCGCTCCAGCTCCACGCCCGCCCAGCTCGCCGGCGCCGCCAGCGCCTTTTGCGCCTCTTCCATGACGCGATACGTGCCTTCGATCACCTTGCCCTGGACGTCGCCAGAATGGCGAATTTTCACGCTGTCGATGGTGCCCGTTTGCGCCACAAGGGAATTCAGGCAGCGAATGCGGAACAGGCCGGCCATCAGATCGTATGCGCTGGAACCGTCGTTCGCGTTCTTCAACAGGATTTCGCAGACCGTATCGCCAACGCGCAGGCTGCTATCCTCGTCGATGCGACGCAGCCGCAGCATGTGCTTGGTGAAGTGGACCTTGCTTGCGTCGCGGCTGCGAGACTGTTTTGCGCCGACCGGCATGAACCCTTCGGCCATCAAGCCGCGCAGGATCTCGATTGTCGGGATCGGCTGAAAACGGTCGGAGCGGCTTTCGTGGGCGGATGTGGCGAAGACCGACGGCGCCAGGCGGCGCAACTCATCCTCACCAAGAACCTTGGCGCCATCGAAACGAGCGGTGTTTGCGTAAATCGACATGGTCAATTTCCCTTGCTGGTGCGCCTCACTGGCGCTGTTGACAATCAATTTATAACCATTGGTATCAAATGCAGTCAAGGAAAATATTGCCATTGGTTTTATTTTTATGCCGTCGCGCTCGTTCCCCCGCCCGTTTTCCGCCAAAAATCGACCGCCGCACTTAACCTTTTCCCCCGCCCTGATGGCAGAGAAACGGAGCCCGCGCCGGACCCGACCCGCCCGCCTCCGCCGCGCTTTCGCGCGCCTGCGGCCGATGCGTGAAGCTATCGCCGAGCCGGCGCGGGCACTTAAGGCAGGGCGAGGCGTGCGACGGTCGATTTCTTCCGCCGACGGGTGCGGGTGGTTAGCGTCGGTTAGACGCGGTTAGATGCGACATAACCCGATTAATTCAATGAAATCATGAGGATGGATTGATGGTTAGGCGGTTAGCGCGGTTAGGAAAGTTCATACGCGCGCGCGTGTGCATACACGCGATCTCATCTAACCTCATAACCCCTAACCTGTAGAATTATATTCCTGATTTCATTGGCGTATCGCGGTTAGGTTGCGGTTAAGACCGCGCGTCGCGCCGGCCGTCGAGCTAACCGGAATAAACAAATGGGGATCTAGACCGATGCAGGACGACGGCGCCGACCAGGACCCGAAAAAGACGCTGGAAGGGGCACACACGCCGGGCGAGATCGAGCCGGACGAAGAGCGCGCGGCCAAGATCGGCGACACGGCCGCGACCGCACAGGCCGCGCTCGATGACCTGGCCGCGATGATCGAGCCGGACGAAGAGCCCGACCAGCCATCCTTGCTTGATGATGAAGCGTGCCTTTTCGGTGGTCCGGTGGAGCATGTCGCGGAAACCTTCCGGGCCGCGAAAGGGCGCGGGAGGCCGAAAGGCTCGAAGAACAAGGCGAACCAGCTTTTCCGGGACTATCTGTTGAAGCAAGGCTACCGCCATCCGGGGCTGAACCTCGCCGACCTGGCGAATGCCGATCCTGCGAAGTTGGCCGAGCAGTTGATGTGCAAGCGGGCTGAGGCGATGGCGTTGATCAAATCGGCGAATGTCGAGCTGATGCCCTATTTCGAGAGCAAGCGGCCGACCGAGACGATCCAGACCGAACAGCGCTTTGGCGTGATGGTCATCCACCAGTCGGAAGGCTCCGGCGAGCGTGCGCCCGATGGCGTCATGAGCTTGACCGGCGAAGTCAGGAAAAAGCAAGATAATTCAGACAGTTAGGTTTCCGACCATCGTGCGACTACGCGAGCAGTGGTCACATGTGATTGCCAAGCAACTGAAATACATAGCGATTTTCAGTCGGTGCCGCTGATTGAAAATCAGCCGGACCCGCTCCGGCCTTTCGACCTGGAGGCGTCAACCCCTCGCCGCGCGGTGGCGTATCCGCGAACGCCGGGGGTGCCCTCGCCGCCAGCCGCCATCCGCCCCGACCGGCTTTCAAAAACCGCGTGGGCACCCTCCCCCCAGGGTGTCGCGCCTCACACACACGAGACGAGACAAAGCTAGAAAAAACAGAACTCAGACCTAGACACCAAGTGAAGGTTGCGGAAATATAGACACCATTCAATGTGAGTTCCGCATCAAAACAAAACGGCTACTCGGATAGATCAATGCTACGATCAAGATTACGAATTATTCAAAAAAATAATCAATATTATCCAGAGCTTATAGCTCAACACGAATATCCTGGAATGAAGAAACCGGAGATAGAACTAATTTCTTTAGTTCAAAATGATATTGATCTAAGCAATTACGCGAAAAGAAGAATTGAAGAGCTCCTTGTGTCCGGAGCCACAATAGAATATGAAGCTGAGAAGTATTTAATAAATTGCGGACTTGAAGATATTTTTAGCTTAGAAATACTTCCTGACAGAGTATACTTATCAGCCTATATTGATAGTGATGATAAATATAGATTTAATGACTTAATCGAGAAGGCGGAGAAATTTTTAAACAAGATCGGGTACTGGAAGTCTCATGAAGATGCTTTGAAAAGTAGGATGACGGTGACGAATGATGCCCCCCTCTCAGAAGCCTCCGAACTCCCAGACTTTTTTTCGATTTCTGTCCCTCGCCCCGCTGATGAAGAAAACAATTGATGCTATAGTTGACATTCTGTATGGAAGATATTCCAAGGCAGACATCGACGCTACACTAGCGACGGCGCAATTAACTTCATCTCTCTGCAACAATAAATGCACAGCAACTCTTGATGCGGGAATATTTATATTTATAAAATTAAAAAAGGAAGACGGAGAGTATCATATTTATCACAAGAGAATGACCGTAAGAGACAGATTAATTCTCGAAAGAGAGCCAGATCTAATAGAAAAACCGGATGATCTATTCAAGCGATTAAGTGGGAGCCTAATTGCCCTCGAAATCGAACAGGCCAATATTTTGCGCAAGATTGCTTCGAAGGAAGGTATTTAAGTACGGCGGTGTTTAAACATATTTTTTAGGCATTCGGTATCCAACCGCACTCAAGGGCAGCTGCGCGAAATTACTCTCATCCGACGAGGCCGGGCGCGGGACGCGCGCCGGCGGCGGGTGAAGGGTTTGGGTCTTGGGGATCGACGTTCAGCACTATCAACCGCCGGGTCCGGTCGGCGCGCGGTTTCTGAATTCGCGGGGGCCAATCGACCTTTGCATGGGGCCTGCGGGATCTGGAAAAACCGTGCTCTGCGTGATGAAGGGGCCGCTTATGGCCGCGCAATACGCGCCGGTCTGCCGCGACGGCGTGGTCCGGGTCAAGGTGGCCTGTATCCGCGACACCTACCGCGACTTCTCCCGCACCGCGCTTGCCTCCTGGTACGAGGCTTTCCCGATCTCCCATGCCTGGACCGTGCATCATGAAGGCGGACAGGATCGCCCCGTCAAGCATCGTCTCAAATGGCGCGCCAGACGGCCCGGCTATGGCGAGGTCATCGTCGATTACACCATGGAAACCGGCGCGATCGGCGATCACAACATCGAGCAATACATCAAGGGCTATGAAATCACCTACGGGTGGATCAACGAGTGCGACATGCTCGACGAGCGAGTGCCCGGCCTGCTGTTCCAGCGGACGGGGCGTTATCCGAAGGTGACGGATATCGCACCGTCGGAGCTGGAGCGCGTCTCGCGGGACGGTCGCGTGGTTATGGAAAAAATGGGATTGAGTATTGAGCCCAATGAAGTTGTTTTGCCGCGCATGGTGATGGGTGACCTCAATCCCCCTGATATCGATAATTGGGTTTACCGTTTCTGCGAAAAAGAGAAAAAGCGCGGCTTTAACTTGTTCAGACAGCCGTCCGGCCTTGCCGCCAACGCTGAAAACCGGGTCGGAAAGCCGCGTTCCTCCTACGAAATGGAGGCGGCCACGCAGCCGGAACACATCGTGCGGCGGATGGTGCACGGCGAGTTCGGCTATGCGCTCGATGGAAAGCCGGTCTATCCGGAATTTGCCTTGCAGCGCCACAAGGCCGATGCGCCGATTACGCCAGTCAAGGGTATCCCGCTCGGGATCGGCATCGACGCCGGCGGGTCGCCGGCGGCCGTGATCGTGCAGTTAATGCCGAACGGGCAACTGCGGATTCTCTGCGAGATCTGCGCTCAACCCGGCACCGGTCCGTCGCGGTTTTCCGAAATGATCCTTGAGGTCTTGCTATCGCGCTTTCCGGGCTTCCCGATCAGCGAAGCCTATGGCGATCCGAGCGCGTTCTGGGGTGCGGACAGGCAGGCCGGCGAATTGTCGTTCATGGAAACGGTCGGGCGGGCGCTCAACCTCAACATCCAGCCGGCACCCTCGAACGAACCGGCCATTCGTCAGGAAGCGGTGCGCTGGTATCTCGGCCGGCCTATCGACGGCAACACCGAACGCATGATCGTCGATCCCGGTTGCGACATGATCATCGGCGGTTTCGCCGCGCACTACAAGCTGACCAAACAGGCAAGCGCCGGGCAGACCGATGTTCTGGCGGTGGCGAAAAACAGCTACTCCCACCCGCATGACGCCCTGCAATACATCTGCCTGGGCCACCGCGGCCGATACGGCGTGATCGACGATGCCGCGAAGCTCGGGCGCGGCGACAACGTTGTCGGCCTGCGTGCGCGCCGCAAGGCCGGGCAGTCCCGCGACCGCTTGAGCGAGGTCAAGCTGTGGTGACGCTCACCACGCGCTCCCCGGCGCTGCGCGACGACTGCCTGTCCTGCGCGCGACCGACCCGCTGGGTGCGCAAGGCGGTTCTGTACATGCGGCGCGGCGGGGATACGGTCTCGATTCACGCCGGCGATACGCTGCTCGCGGTGGCCTATTTCTGGCCGTGCCGCGAAGGATGCCTTGAATTCTGCCTGTCGCTGCGGCCGGAGGCGCGCACGCACATGCACGCGCTGGTTCGCCTTGCGCAGTTAAGGCTGGAAGAGATCACCCACACTGGCAAGCGGGTCGAAACCCATGTGCGCCCCGGTCATCGGCCGGGCGAGCGCATGGCGCGCCTGACCGGTTTCGTTCCGGATCGGCGAACGCCCGGATGCTGGGTCTATCTCTGGAGGTTGTGATGGGTGACGTCGTTAAAGCTATCTTCGGCGGCGGTGGCGATGGCGGCGCAGCAGCGGCGGCCGAACGCAGCCGGCAGGAACGCCAGATTGCCAACGACCGGCAACTCGCCGAAGCGAACCGGGCCGATGCGCGATCCGGCGGCAGCCGTCGCCCGCCGCGCGGTCGCCGCCTGTTCATGGACGAGAACAAGGCATCTCTCCCCTCCAAGCTCGGGGAGTGACCACCGACATGGATTTTCAGCGGGTCAAGAAACGTTCCGAAAAGGCGTGGGAAAACCGAACGCCATGGGATGCGCTTTATCAGGAAGCCTATGATTTCGCGATCCCGCAGCGGCGGCCGGGCGGGTCGGGAAATTCAAAACGAAGCGGCGATTTCCTCTTCGACATGACCGCGCCGACGTCGACGATGCATTTTGCCGGGAACCTCCAGCGCGATCTCTTCCCTTCCGGCCAGCCGCCGTTCACATACGAGACCGGGCCGGTCGCGGCCATGGCCATCGGGCCGCGCGGCGTCTCCACCTACAATCGGGTTGTCGAGCGTCAGGCCAAGCTGATGCACCCGTATTTCCATGCCGGCGACTGGGACACGGCGATCCACGAAACCTGCATCGACCTCTCGGTCGGGACGGGAGCAATCATCCCGATCAAGGGCACGTCCGACGAGCCGGTGCGCTTCGGGTCGATTCCCTTCGACCAGATCGCGCTGGAGTGCGACGCCTACGGTCGCGTCGTCCTGATTTCCTGGAAACAGACCTTCACCCGCGACCAGATCCTGTCCGCCTATCCGGAAGGGCGATACCCGGAAAACTGGCGCGACGAGGCCCGGTCCTCGAAGGGCAGCGAAGAGGTCACATTCTATCAGGTGTTCTTTATGCGCGGCCCGTCGCGGCGGGCCGGATGGCAGTTCGTCGGTTACCTGGGCAATTCGACCGAGGCGGTCGTTCAAAAGCGCTATCGAACCCAGCCGATTGCGGTGCCGCGTTACTACCGCGTGCCTGGCGAAGCATACGGGCGCGGCGTGGTTCTGACCGCCCTGCCCTCGATCAAGACCGTTAACAAGGCGCAGGAAATCGCGCTCAAATCCGCCGCGATCCAGATGATGGGGATCTGGGGCTATCGCGCCGGCGGCACGTTCAACCCGGATACCGCGCGGCTCGGTCCCGGCGAGTTCTGGCCGATGTCGGCGACCGGCGGCGTGCTCGGTCCCGACGTGCAGCGGATCGACCCGGCGGGCGGCCGGATGGATATCGCCAAGATGCTGATCGGCAACCTTCAGGAGCAAATTCGCGAAGCGCTTCTCGACCAGCGTCTGCCCGAATATCAGGGAACTCCACGGGCGGCGTCCGAGATCGCCGCCCGTCTTCGCCAGCGCGCGGACGTGCACATCGGCGCCTTCGGTCGGCTCGTGCGCGAGATCATGCCGGTGATCGCGCCCCGCGTCTCGGAAATCCTCTACGACTTCGGCCTGTTCTCGCAGATGCCGATGACCATCGACGAGCTGCTTGTGTCGATCAAGGTTCAGTCGCCGATGGCGGCTGCACTGAACGCCGACCGGCTCGCCTTGATCGCGAATTACCTCGAATTCGCCGGCGCGGTCGCCGGGCCGGACAGCGTCGAGCTCTACGCCAATATCGACAAGATCATGGAGCGTGTCGGCGACGGCCTCCAGATCGACAAGGATCTGATCCCGAACGAGACGGAAAAGGCCGCGATCCAGCAAAAGATCCAGGAGCGGCAGCAAGCGCAAATGGCGCAGATGTTTGCCCAGGAAGCGGCGAAACAGGCGCCGAAGATGATCGCCGACGCGGCCGGAGCGGAAGAAAGGATGGCGGCATGAGCGAGCCGATTTTCGGCGGGCGTCAGGCCCAGCCTCTCGACCAGATGCTCGATGCGGCCGGCGGCGCCGGCTGGGACGGTCTGTCTGACCTGATGAAACCGCATCTTGCGGACCGGCCATTGCAGCCGAGCGATCAGGTCGCGCGCCATCTCGCCCTGCTGGCCAAGGACCCGCGCGCGCGTGAGATCATCGAGTGGCTGATGGATATCACCCTGCGAGCGCCGTTCCGACCGATAGGCGCCACTCTTCAGGAAACCGCCCTGCACGCCGCAAAACGTCAGGGCATCAACGGCGTCGGCGAAGCGGTGCTCGCCGCCATCGCCCACGGTCAAACCCTAATGGAGAAAAAGTGATGTTCGTGTGGTGGCTTGAGAAGATGATCCTTTGCGCGCCCGAGGACGGAAGCGGTGGCGGCGGCGGTGACGCAGCCGGCGGCGCGGGCGATCCACCGGCAAATAGCGGTGGCGAAGGTGATCCGCCCGCCGAGGGGGGCGGCGAAGGCGGCGGTGAAGGCAACGAAGGCGGTTCCGAAATCTATCGGCCAGATGGGTTGCTAGAGAACCTTCTCGGTTCGAACGACCGGGAGACCATCGACAAGCTGCACGATGCGTTGAAGGGCTACCGCAAGCGCGACACCGAACGCGGCGCGCCGGAAGACGCCAGCGCCTATGCCAGTTTCGGCGAGGATGTTCCCGAAGAGCTGGCGCCGCACCTCAAGGGTCTTTCGGAAGACACGGCATTCCAGAGGGTGTCGAAAACGGCGCATGAGCTGGGCGTGCCGGTGAAGGACTTTCAGCGGCTGACCACGGAGCTTTATGCGGCCGCGCAGGAAATGGGCGCGCTGGAGCCGTTTCTGGACGTGGAAGCGGAACGCGCGGCGCTGACGCCGGAAGATGCGCGGCATCTCCCGGAAGCCGAACAGCGCCAGGCGCGCGAGCGCCGCATGCAGGAAAACGAAGCCTTTCTCGACCAGCTCGCACAGCGCGAGGACGGCAAGGTCGACAAGAGCGTTTTCGAGTACGTGAAGACGGAGCTCGGCGACAGCGCCAAGGGTCATCAGTTCATCGAATACATGCGGCACCAGATGGGCGGCGATACGTCGGACGAACCGATGGGCGGCGGATCGTCCGGCGGGAACAATGCGCGCGAAGATCTGGCGCGCCGCGCCGCGCTCCCGGAGAACACGCCGGGCAATCCGAAGTTTGACAAGGCGAGCTACGACCAGCTCCAGAAGGCTTATCAGGACGTCGTCAAATAGGACGAACGCACAGCATCGCACTTAAGCCGCTCCGCCCGGCCGCAAAATCGTCCCTGCACCGGGCGGAAGCGACCTGGGCGGCGCGGCTATCCTTCACCGGACCCGCTCACCGTCCGGCTAATCGAGCCTCCGGGTGATCCCAACCGATCATCAATGAGGTCCGACAATGACCACTGAAGCACCCAAATGGTATCGCGAGAAGATCCGCGACATGGTTCGTGCCCGCTATCAGGCGCGCGGCGGCTATCTCGACGGAACGATGGTTCAGGGCGACGGCGGCGCCGGCGAGGTGAAATTCCCCGTCATCGGCCGCGTCGAATCCTACGAAATCTCCGGCGCGATCCAGAAGATCACCAACACCAATCCGGCGCTCGACATGGTCAAGGTGTCGATGCGTGATTTCGAGGCGTCCGCCTGGATGCGCGTGCAGGACGCACGCCGTCAGGGACCGAACGAACAGGCGGCGGTGGGACGTGCGCTCTCGGCCGCGATCCGTCGGCGCAAGGACACCCTCAAGCTGGAGGCGGCCGCGAATTTCGCGGACGGTGTGTCGACGCTTACCGACGCGCCGTCCACCCCTCTTGCGCTCGGCGACGGCACCGCACGGATCGATATCCTCAACATGATGGACGCAATCGATCACATCAACGGCGCCGGCAACGATGACGACGACAACATGGCGTTCTGGCCGATCCCGCATAGCTGGATGAGCCAGCTCGAAATGTACGAGGAAATCAAGAATGCCGACTATCGCGGGCCGACGGACCTGCCGTTCGCCAGCTCGCAGAAGGTGAAGAAGCGCACCATCAAGGGCTGCCACATCCTCGCGTTGCCGAACGAGTACTTCATTCAGGGCACCGGCAAGTTCGGCACCGGATCGAACGGACGCGCCTTCGACGACGGCGGCTATCTCGACACCTTCATGTGGGTCAAGGACGCCATGGGCGCCGAAGCCGAGTGGGAGAAAGACGACATGTCGATCACCACGCACGCCGACTACGAGGGAACGCCGATGCTCGGCAAGGTGGGTCTGTCGGGCGCCGCCGTCGGCATTCTTCCCGAGGGGCTGGTGAAGCTGCGCTTCAAGGCGATCAACTCGGCCACGCGGCCGGCCTGATCCGGACACCGGCGGCGCACGCGCCGCCGGTCATCGCTCACGAAACGGGACATGGAACCATGGCACATTCGAAAAAGGCACTGTCGCGCATCGCGACCTCGGATCTCGGGCTCACCAACCAGACCGATACCTATGTCTACTCCACCAACGACACGCTCGCGGAAACCATCGCGGCCGGCTACTTCAACGACAGCCGCAAGACGGTGAAACCCGGCGACGTCGTGTTCGCTCTGATCGACAAGGACGGCACGCCGTCGCATGCGGTGATCCGCTTCGTCGCCGTTCCCGCAACCGGCGACGTCACCGTCGCCCTTGAAAGCGTCGTGCTCGGGCAGACGACGATTGCCGATGTGTCGCTTGGGGCCGTGACGGGCGTCGACGGAACCGGGTCGAACGCCGCCTCCAAGGCGGATGTCGATACCCGGCTGACCACGATCCAGACCGCGATCAACGCGATCCTCGCCAATCTGGAAGCGGCCGGCATCAACGCCACCGCCTAGGCCGGCCCACACCACGCGGGGCACGGCTCGACCGTGCTCCGCCACCTCCCCCCGCCGGAGCCAGTCCATGTCTACCTTGATTGACAAAACCACCATCGTGAACTGGGCGCTTTCCGAAACCGGCTCTTTCGCAACATTCACCATCGACGGCGACGACGATCTGTCCGCACAGGTGAACTTGTGCTGGCAGCGCTGTGTCGATCACACCTTCGGCCTGTTCGACTGGAAGTTTCTCAAGAAAACCTTCGCGCTTGTCCGCACAGATGCGACGCCGATCAACGGCTGGTCGCATGAATTCGCGCTGCCTGGCGGCCGGATCGGCGATCCGCTCAAGATCACCTGCGATCCGACGCATCGCGCGCCCTTGCGCCAGTTCGATATCGAGGGCGATTTTCTCTATGCCGACGAAAAGGCCATCTATGCGACCTTTCGGGTCTATCGCGATCCGGAGCATTGGGACCCGGCCTTTCGCGCGGCATTTGCAGTTGCCCTGGCCGCCTATCTCGCGGTTCCCATCTCGCATGACGGCAAGTTGCGCGATGAGCTGATGGGGCGCGCGTTCGGGACGCCGAGCCGCGAGGGCACAGGCGGAATGTTCGGCAGGCTGATGGCGCAGAACAAGGCGGCGGCGCCGGTCGGCCATCCGCTCGCCGCCGCCGATCCGATTTCCGGCGCGGGTGGTCGGACCTCCCCCTGGCACGGGAGCTATTAGGCCATGGCCGCGCAACCCGGACCGCTCAAGTCATCCTGCAACAGCGGCGAGTTCTCTCGGGATCTCGCCGGCAAGATCGGCATGCGCCAGTACTACAGCGCCGGGCTCAAGTTCAAGAACGTGGAACCGGTGCCGCAGGCCGGGTTCCAGTTAATGCCCGGCACCGCGTTCGTCGCAGAGGCGCGATCCGCCACGGTCAAACACTTCACCTTGCCCGTGTCGTCGACCGTCTCCTACACGCTGATCTTCTCGGTCGGTTGGGTCGACATTTTTCGACAGGACCGGGTGAAGGTCGCGAGCGTCGAGATCGCGGAAATCACGTCGGCACTGCTGCCGGAGCTCGGGTTTTACGGCGAGGCGAATACGGTCGGGATCTTTCACCAGGATCTTGAGACGATCCGCCTGGTGCGCGACGGCACCGACGATACGGTCTGGGTCAAGGATCTCTGGCCTTACGACAGCGTGCCGGAAGTCGATCTCGGCGGCACCTATACCAAAACAAACGACGTGTGGGACGTCGGCGTCCGCTGGGGTGACGCGGCCTCCGCGCTGGTGCTGAGTTTTTCGATTGACGGCGAGGAAACCAAGGCGATCAAGCTGGTCGACAACCTCGGCGACGAACTGGACCCTGACCTTTCCACGACCGCCGACTTCGACCGGCTGGCGACCAATGTGCAAACAGAGTTGCGCGGCCTCCCCAGCATGAATGCCGATGTCGCGGTGACATACGAGAGCGATCAGACCACGACGCGCTACATCGTTCTGCGCGTCACCTTCTCGGCGAGTCTCGCGGGAGCGGAATACCAGGTCGACGCGCGGATCGTGAACACCTCGGAGGCGAGCGCCCTTTCCTATCACATCGAAATCGGAGAGACCGAGGGCGAGCCGCTGGTGAGCGATGCCAAGGGCTGGTTCGCCGGCATGACGCTCGCGCAGGATCGCGCCGTCTATTATTCGCCGCCGGCGCGGCAGGCCGCACTGGCGATGTCGCAGATCGGCGAGTACTTCCGGCTCAATATCGAGGCGACGGGCGACAATGCCGCGCGCCTCGAAGCGCTGCGGACCCAGACCAGCGAACGCATTCACGCCGTCTACGAGGACAAATACCTGCTGGTCTTCACCGACAAGGCGGAATGGTTCGCCTCGAACCGGACCATCGAGCAGGGCAAGCCATTGAATTGGGTGCGGACGTCCACCAACGGCATTCAGCCGCATGTGGAGCCGGTCGAGATGGAGGGGCGGGTTTTCTATGTGTCCGGCAATGAGGCCGCGTCGACCGATCCGAACCAGGGCCAGGTGCTCTACTCGGCGAATTACGACGATGTGTCGACCCGCTACAGCTCCAAGCCGGAAAGCCTGCTCGGTTCGCATCTTGTCGACCGCATCAACAATTCGAAGCTGCAAAAGAAGGTTCGCAAGAACAACGCGTCGCGCTGGTGGTTGCCTTCGGCCACGGGTCGGCTCACCTGCGCGCTTGTGATCCTCGACCAGGACATTCTGGCCCTGGTGGAATGGGTCGCGGCGGATGGCGGCAAGGTGCGCGGCCTTTCGGTCGACGGACAGAACAAGGTCTGGCTGACGGTAGAGCGCGGCGCGACGATCACCCATGAGGTGATGGAAGAACAGGACGTCAACCTGTTCCAGGGCGCCGTCGACACGACAACCGACCTTGCCGGCGAAGTCACCGGCCTGGAGCTTTGGAATGGCCGCGAGGTGTGGGCGGAAGCCGACGGGTTCATTCTCGGCCCCTTCACCGTGACGGCCGGCAAGATCGACCTGGGCGACGCCTACGATGACGTCAAGGTTGGCCTGTGGCAGCCACCCGTTCACGAAAGCATGCCCTATTACCGCCTCCTGCCGAACGACGAGATCCTGTTGCGGCCCGGCCGCATTCACTCGGCGACGATCAATGTGATTGACAGCGAGAGTATCGCCGTCGGCGCCAACGGCGGCACCCCGAAGAACGTCCCGCTGCTCAAGGCAACCGACCCGGTGGGCGCACCGATGCCGCGCAAGACGCAGGCTGTCCGTGTCGTCGGCATGCCGGGCATGACAGTCGGTCCCACCCTGACGATCACACAGACGCGGCCGGGGCGGCTGCGCGTGCGCGATTACACGCCGGAGGCGAAGCTCTGATGGAACTTGCAATCGGACTCCTGACGTCGGGATTTCAAGCGATCACCGGTGCTGCGGCAAGTGCCGGCTCTTTTGCAAGCACGGTGGGTGGGGTTGCTGTGCCTGCGGCCAAGCCAGTTCTTGGCGCGGCGGCTGCCTCCAGCGGGTTTTCGCTGTCCTCGCTCCTGCAAGGCACGGCAACGGTGCTCGGCGCAATGTCAGCGATTGGAGCGGGGAACGCCGAGGCGGAACAACTGGATCTGGCCGCCGCCGACGCGGAAGGGCAAAAGCCGCTGGAAACCCTGCAAGGCATCTCCCGCCGCGCCTCGATCAAGCGGGAGATGGCGGACGCCATCGGCTCGCAGGACGTGGCTTTCGCTGCATCGGGTGTGGACCTGTCCTTCGGCACGCCGGGACAGGCCCGCAAGGACGCCTTCCGCGAAGCCGATTACGCGCTGACCAGCGACAGCGGCACCCAGGAGGTCCGCACATCGCGGCTGACCGAGCGGGCCGCGAATTTCCGCTCGCGCGCGCGGCGTGCCCGCAGCCGGGGCTTTGCGGACGCGCTGTCAATCGGTTTGGGTTATGGCGCGAACCTCATGGCGCGGGGCTGATCGATGGTGAACAAACAACGGACGCCGGTTCAATACCGGAAATTCGAAGCCCGCCCCCTGCTTTCCGAGGGGCTGTTGCCCGTGGCGCGCGCCGACGGCGGGGAGCTGGAATCCCGCGTGTCAGCGGCCATGCTCCGCTTCGCCGGACAAATGGGCCAGATCGCCGACCGCGAGGCCGTGCTTGACGGCACCCGACGCGGCGAGGCCGATGCGCTTGCCTCCGCGCCGCAATCGCTCGCAGGAACGGGGTCGCCAGCGCCCGGCCGTCCTTCGCGTGCGCAGGTGAACGCACCGGGCGAAATCCGATCCATCGTCAGCGAGGCGGCGATGCGTCATGGCGTTGACCCTGGTGCAATGCTGAAAATCGCGGAGCTGGAATCCTCCTTCAATCCGCGGGCGCAAAATCCGAAATCGAGCGCTGGCGGTCTTTTCCAGTTTCTCGACAAGACGGCGAAGGAATACGGGCTCGGCGACAAGTTCGATCCGGTGAAATCGGCGGACGCGGCCGCGCGGCTCGCGGTGACCAATGCGGGCATCCTGCGCAAGGCGCTCGGGCGGGAACCGACGGGCGGCGAATTGTACCTGGCGCATCAGCAGGGCGGCGGCGGCGCGGCCAAATTGCTCGCCAATCCAGACAAACGGGCGGCCGATCTCGTCGGCGCCGATGCCGTGCGGCTCAACGGCGGTCGTCCGGACATGAGCGCCCGCGAATTCGCGAACCTCTGGATGGCGAAAGCCGGAGACACGCGCTCCATTGCCGCCGGAAAGCCGGCCACCTTCGCCGGAAGCGGTGGTGGTTTTCAGCCGACGGGATCGGCGACGCTGCGCGGTGCCGCCTATGACCGCGCCGGGGCGCGCACCTATCTCCAACAGCTCGACACCGTCATGCGCGATGACATCGCCACGGTGCAGGAGACCTACAAGGATGATCCCGCCCGCCTCGAAACCGCGCTCGGAGAGCTGAAACAGGCGCATCTGAGCGAGCATGTGTTCGACGACATCGCCGCCGACTATTCCGTCACCTTCGACCGCCAGGCCAATGCTGCCCTGCGTCAGGCGCGTTCGGAGCTGCAAAAGCGGGCCGAGGAAGCCGACCGCGCGGCCTTCAATACACGGCTGGCCGAGGTTGAGGAAACCAAGTCGCGGATGCTCGCGGGCTTCGATCCGGACGAAGACGGCGGGCTTGAACGGCTGATGTCGACGCAAGGCGCCATCGACGATCACTATGACAGCGCCGTCGAACGCGGGATCATGACGGCCGACCGCGCGCGCGAGGCGAAGACCCGCTCGCGCCGCGAGACCATGACCGGGTTCTATGTCGCGCAAGGGCACAACCGCCCAGCCGACGAAATCACCGATCTCCGCGAGCAGATCCGCACGGATTATGCCGCCGGCGAACTGGATGGCGTCGACGGCAAGGGGTTTGCCGATATCGACGCGAAGCTTGCCCGGCTGGAACGCGACCGGCGCACGAAAGACCAGCAGATCTCGAAACGTTTGCGGCGCGCGGGAGATGACCTCGCCAAGCGGCACGCGGCCGGCGAAACTGCCGGCGGTGACGATTTCGCGACGTTTCAGCTCGACCTTGCGCAGGCGCCCGACGGATCGGAAATCGGCAAATCCGCGCTGCGCCGGCTCCAAGTGGCGGATGCGATCCGAACGCAGCCGGTCGCGGACGTGGAACGGGCGTTGCCCGATCTCGTGCGCGGCGACGACGGCGAGGTCGACAGTGCCGATCTCGCCTTCGGCCGCGATTTGCTCGACAGCCACAAGAAAGAGCTTGCGACCGATCCGCTCGGCGTCGCCGAACGGTTCGGGGTCATCGATCCGGTCGAGCCGCTTCCGTTCGATGCCGCAACGCCGGCCGATGCCGCCAGCGCTTTCGCGAACCGCCTGGATGCGGCGGAGGCGGCCGCAGAACGGTTCGGCGTCCCGGCGCGATACTTTCGGGCCGGCGAGGCAAAACAGTTGCGCGGCCTGATCGACAGCGATCCGGACGCCGCGATGGCAATCGCGGCCGGCATGGTCAGCGCCGGCGGTCCCGCCTTGCCGGCGATGCTGCGCGAACTCGGGAAAGATGCGGAGCCGTTGTCGCACGCGGGCGCAATCATCGCTGCCGGCGGCGATCCGGAGGCCGCGCGCCTGGTGCTGGAAGGCACGCGGCCGGGACAGGACGGGCGCATGCGACCGCAGGTGCTGCGCGACCGTCAGCGCGAAGTTTCGTCGGAGGTGATCGGCACGGCGTTTTCGCTGCATCCCGCCGAGGGCGCGCGCATTCGCGCCGCAGCCGGGTCCATTGCCCGCGCGCGACTGGATGCAGCCGGCATCGATCCCAAGTCCGACGACGCGCGCCCCGTCTATGAACGCGCGCTCAACGAAGCGGCCGGCGCGACCTACATCGGCGAGTTGCAGTATGGCGGCTTCGCCGATCACGATCCGGGCCTGTGGTGGTCCTCGCGCAAGGTGCTCGTTCCGACCGGCATCCGCGCAGACGCCTTCGGCCAGGTGCTCGATGCGGTCACCGAAACCGATCTTCGCGCCCTGCCCGTCCCGCCGGTCGACGCGGAGGGTCGCCCATATCCGGCGGCGCAGATCAAGGGCGCCTTTCCGGTCGCGACGCAAGGCGGATACCGCTTCGCGACAGGCGACCCCGACGGGGACAGTCCGATGTGGGTCCGTGGCGCGGACGGTCGGCCGTTCGTGTTGTCCTTCGAGGCGATTCCCGGTCTTCGCGCCCGGCTTCCGGCCGGAGTGTGGCGCCCATGACCCTGTTTCTCACAGAGGCCGCGAACGGGCGCGACGAAAGCTTTGTGGAGGCCGCGCCGCGCACCCGCGCGGAAATGGAGCAACGCGAACGGGCGCGGCGCGACAGCGATTTCCAGCGCTACTCCGAGATCTTCCGCGCCAACGACGACGCGCAAACCTACACGCAGAACGCTACCAACCTTCTGGAGCGCCGCAGACGGGCCTATGACGAGCGAATTGAAGCCGTCCGCGCCGCGACAGGCATCGAGCTTGAAAACCCTCTCAGGGTCGCGCGCTGGCCCACAATGGACGAATTGAAGGCGCGTGGTCCGGACGAGAACATCGTTGCGACCCGCAAACGGCTGTTCGCCGAACGCCTGCATGCGCTCCAGACGCAATACCCGGACAAGGCCGACCGTATTCGCGCCGGGCTGTCGATAGACGAACAGGCGCGCCGGTTCGGCCGCGACGTGGAGGCCCGCGCCGACGCGGTGAACGCCGAACCCGACAACCCCGGCGGCTCCGGCCTCGCCGGCTTTGCCGGCACGGTGCGCGGCTATCTGCGCGATCCGCTCCAGCTCGGCACGCTGTTCGTCGGCGGGCCGGAAGGCGGCGCTGCCGTATCGATTGCCGCACGCATCCTAACGTCGTTCGGTCGCAACGCCGCGACCAATGCCGCTGTCGAGACCGTGTTGCAGGTGCCGGCACAGATGGGCCGCGCGGAAGCCGGCCTTGAAGCGGGTATCGCCGAAGGCGCGAAGAACGTCGGGCTTGCCGCCGGTCTTGGTGGCGCGCTTGGCGGTGCAATGACCGGGATCGGCGAGATGATCCGCGCCGGCCGTGCCGCGCCGAAGGAAGTCGCGGCGGTGCGCGACGCGCTCGACGCGGACACGCGCGCGGAGTTCGATACGGCGATAGAGATCGGCCGCGACGAGGCGGCGGCGTTCGCCGACCCTCCCGCCGGTATCACGCCGGAAGAGGCCGGCCGTCTGGCAAGCGACGCGGTCGACCAGATCGCGGACGACGGCCCGCCGGTGTCCGGTGCGGTCGAAAAGCCGGCGCGCGCGCCAGATGTCATGCAAGTTTTCGACGAAGCCGCCGACGCGCCGTCCGGATCGGTCAAGGTGCAGGGCAAGCCCGCGCGGTTCTCCCGCTTCGATCCCGCGACGCTGGAGACCGATGCGGCGGCCTATCAGTACAAGGGCGGCGGCGACGCGGCCGGCGTCACGGATCGGCTCGCCGGGGTCCAGTCCTGGGACGCAACGGCAAGCGGCAAGGTGTTCGTGCATGAGCGCTCCAACGGCGTTCGCTATGTCGCCGACGGTCACCAGCGGCTCGGCCTGGCAAAGCGGCTCCAGGCAGACGGCGACGACGCGGTTGTGCTCGATGGCTATCTGTTTCGCGAGGCCGACGGCTGGGGTGTTGCGGACGTGCGCGCGCTCGCCGCGAAGAAGAACATGCAGGAGGGAAGCGGAACGCCGCTCGATGCCGCGCGCATTCTGCGCGACAGCCCGGATCTTCTGGACGACAGCCTGCCGGTATCGGGGCCGATGATGCGCAAGGCCATCGGCCTGTCGCGCCTGTCGGACGATGCATTCGGAATGACGGTCAACGGGATGATCCCGGAAAACCACGCCGCGCTCGTGGGCGAGATGGTGACCGATACCGCCTTGCATGCCGGGGTGCTCCAGGATCTCCAGCGTTTTGCGCCGGAAACCGACCGGCAAGCCCGGCTTCTGATCGGGGAAAGCCTGTCCTCGGGGCGTCAAGTGGAAGTCCAGAATGATATGTTCGGCGCGTTCCGCATGGAACGCACGCTGATGGGCGAGCGCGTGAAGGTTCTCGATGCCGCCTTGAAGGCCCTGCGCAACGACAAGCGGCTGTTCGCAACGCTTGCCGACAACGCCGAGGTAATCGAGGCGGCGGGCAACCGGCTCGATACCGGCGGAAACGAAGCGCGCGCGGCCACGGCCGAGATGGTCGGGGAGCTGCTGGACCGGATGGCGCGCACGCGCGGTCCCGTCTCGGACGCGCTGTCGGCGGCCGCGCGCCAGGTTGCCGAAGGCGCAAAGCCGGGACCTGCCGCGCGCAAGTTCGTCGGCGACGTGCGGAACATGATCGACGAGGGCGGACTTGGCCGATTGCTCTCGCCGCCCGAACCGGAGCTGAAACCGGCCGCGACCGTCGAGCCGGGCTCGCCGGAGGCGGCGCGCGCTGGCGACGAGCTGGAGCCGGCTGAGCCGACGGCGGCGGAGCTGGAAGAGGCCGGACAGGGTTCGATGTGGGATATGCTTCCCGATGGCGTTGACGCGGAGGGCAATCAGAGATTCACTACCGCTGATGAGCTGACCGCGCGCGCCACACGCGACGAAGATCTGGCCGATCTCGTGAAGAGCTGCAAGGATTGAGACATGGAATTCATAGCGACCCTTGTTGCCGCGCTGCTCGGCAGTGGTATTGTAACAGGCTTTTTTCAGTGGATTGCAAAACGACGTGAACATGACATTAGAATGGTTGAGATAGGACTTGCGATTTTACGTGAAGATCCGAATAAAGACGAAATTTCGCCCGCAAGAGACTGGGCAATAGAGCTTATTGAAAGATACTCTAGAGTGAAATTTTCTACAAAATCTAAAGAGGAACTCCTTAGATATAAAGTTTCTTATCCACCAATCACAGATGACAGCTTAAATATCCTTCGAGACAATATAATTTACGAAAGAGTGAAAAAAGTCACCGAAGAAGCGCTTATGGATAATAAAAATATATTTAAAGGTGGAATTTTTGGACCCAGCCCCGAAGAAAAGAAAGCCTCCGAGAAGCAGGATTGAGCCGATGCCCTTTCAGGATTGCCTGATCTCCGCCGTCGAACAGGGCGCGCTCTCCCGCGAAGAAGCGCAGGCGCTCAACGACGATTTCGACGCCCGGTTCGCCGAGGCGCGCATGTCGCTCGGCGACGAGGCGGCGGCACGGCAGGCGCAAGCGGTACTGGAAACCGAGCTGCGGATGCAGGCCATAGAGAAGCGCCGGCGCGCCGTGCTGACCGAGCGAGCGCGCCAGCGGCTCAAGGGCGAGCTGACCGGCTACCGGGACGAACAGGGACGGCCGGACGTCTTCGAGGCGGCCATGGGCGTGCTCTCGCACTACGGTTACCGGGGGTATTCGTCCATCCGCGGGCGATCCGAAGCCATCATCATGCTGGCGCAAGGCCGGCTCAACGAAGCCATGTGGCACTGGCGCCGAAGCGCGGTGACCGGGCAGCGCGACAATCTCGCGGACATCGACGATCTCGTGAAGGATCTTCACGGCGAAGCGTCGGGCAACGAGACTGCGGCGGCGCTGGCGGGCTCCATTTCCGATGTGTTCGAGGACCTGCGCCAGCGCTTCAATGCCGCCGGCGGCGCGATTGCGAAGCGCGAGGATTTCGGGCTGCCGCACACGCATGACGGCTTGAAGATCCGCACGGCCGGCGGCGCGCGCAGCATCGCGGAGGCCAAGGCCAACTGGATCGCCAGGGCAAAAGAGGCGTTCGATTTCGACAAGTCGATCAACCCGCTGACCGGCCAGCCCATCGGCGATGCCGGCGCCGACCGCTTCCTTGATCGCATGTTCGACCAGGTGACGACGGAAGGCTGGGCGCATATGGAGCCGTCGATGCGCTCCAGCGGCAAGGGCGCGCTCGCCAGCCAGCGCCAGGACGCGCGTATCCTCGTGGCGAAGTCGCCGGCGCACTGGCAGAGCTACAACGCGGAATTCGGCACCGGAGACGTGATCGAGACGATCTTCAACCACATCAATTCGATGGCGAAAGACATCGCCGCGATGGAAACGCTCGGGCCGAACCCGGATGCGATGATGGAATGGATGATCCAGAACGTGCGCCGCGAGGTGGCGCGCGGTGCATCCGGTTCGCCGTCGCTCGCGCGCGAGACGACGGGCGCGGCCCGCTGGGCGACCGGCACGCAGCCCGGCGCTTTCGCGGAATGGCGCTTGCGCGGTCTCTACACCCATCTGCGCGGACGGCCGGTCGCGGCCGCCGGCGTCGCCACACTCACGGCCAACGTCAAGAACGTGATGAACTCCGCCTTGCTCGGCTCCGCTTCCATCGTTGCGGCGGCGACCGATCCGTTCGTGGAGGCCATGTCGAAGAAACTCGCCGGGCTGCCGGTCATGCGCGATGTCGGCGGGTTGCTGAAACAGCTATCGACGAAATCGCGCAAGGAGATCATGCGCGACGGCGCGATTTGGGACGAATACCTCCAGGTGATGGAAGCGGAAGCGCGCTTCGCCGGGCTCGTGCTCGGGTCCAACTGGTCGAAGTACCTGGTCGACCGCTCGATGATGGCCTTCGGCCTCAAGCCGATCACGACCGGCCGTCGTCTGGCGCATGCGCGGAGCTGGCATGCGGCGCTCGCGGACATGGCCGGCAACCGGCTGGACGAACTTCCGGATCGCCTGCGCTCGACCATGGAAGGTTTCGGCATCACGGCCGACGATTGGGACGTGATGCGCGCCTCGGTCGACGATGCGGGGTTCCTGACGCCATCGTCAATCATGGCAAGCGAGGGCCGGCTGTCGGATCTTGCCGCCGAGGATCGCATTCCGCACCGGCTGGTGGCGGAGAAATACGCGGAGCTGATCGCGAGCTGGACGGAACGCGCGGTGCCCTCCGGCACGCCGAACGCGCGGAGCTGGATCACCGGCGGCGCACCGCGCGGTACGCCGCTCGGTGAATTCGCGGATTTCGGCCTCCAGTTCAAGAGCTTCGGCCTGTCCTTGACGACGCTGCAAATAGAGGCGATGACGCGGCTCGGGGCGCTCGATTCCTCCGGGCGTTTCGCCGTGCCGGCCTATTTCGCGCAACTGGCCATCGGCCTGACCGTCGGCGGCGCCATCGCCATGCAGATCAAGTCGCTTGCCGACGGCAAGGATCTGGAAGACATGGACCCGCGCAACACGCAATTTTGGGTGCGCGCGGCCTTCCAGGGTGGCGGTTTCGGCCTGCTTGGCGACTTCGCCTCGGCCATCTCCAACCGCTTCGGTGGCGGTGTGGCCTCGTCCTTTGTCGGACCGGGTGTAAACTTCGGCTCGGATCTGCTCGGCCTGACCGTCGGCAACACGCTGGAGGCGGCGCGCGGAGAAACGACCCATACGGGGCGCGAGGCGGTGAATTTTGCCGGGCGCTATACGCCGGTGCTGTCGTCCTGGTGGGCGACGCGCGGGGCCTATCGCCGGCTGGTGCTCGACCAATTGCAGTGGTCGGTGGACCCCGGCGCCGCGAAGAGCTTTTCCGCGCGTAAATCCAACCTCAAGCGACGCACCGGACAGGAATATTGGTGGGAGCCCGGCGACACGGCGCCGGATCGCGCGCCGGATGTCGCGCCTGTTCCGTAGAAGGGGTAGTCGCAAAGTCTTCAGTTGTCTCCAGCGCTGCGAAAAGGCGTAGATATGCCCGGTTGGCTCTTCGATCTACTATTCGCCTATCCGGCGAAGTTCGTCGCCGCCTTGGTGATGATGGCTATCACGATAGGCTTGTTGGGGTTGCCAGTCTTCGGGGGCATCTTGGTGTTTCGAGTTTTGTACGGCCCCAACAACAAAGCTACTCGTCGACTGCGGCGACCTGCTGCCGTATTTGCTGGGGTGGTTGCGGGCTTTTATCTAGGAATGGTCCTTTATGCAGCTCAGAAAGAGCTTGCATTCTTCCTGCTTGAAGCATCGAGAGCACTTAGTTGACACCGGCTCCTGACACTTAAGGCCGTCCGGCCCGCCTCATCATCATGGTCACGACGATCATGAGAGGCCGGCCCGATGGCGCAACCCTACCCGCTTCCGCGTGAAATCCGTTCGACGGGCACGCTCGCATTCGATGGCGCGAGCGTCACCTTCGGGCCGTTCGACTTCAAGATCTTCGATACGGCCGATGTCGTCGTCGAGCTGAAACACGCGGGCGATGCGGAATGGACGGCCACCTCGGCCGTGACGGTCACCAAGAGCTCCGCCGCTGCACTCGACACCTTCTCCGTCACCTTCGACGTCATCCACCCTGTGACGTCCACCTTCCGCGTGCGCGGCGCGCGTTTGCACGAACGGTCTGTCGGTCTCGCCAAGGGCATCGGCCTGGACCTCCTGGAGCTGGAAAAGGAAGTTTCCAAGCATGGCATCGTCCTGCAGGAAACGCGCGCCGACGCCGGCTTGCGCGACGCGGATCGTGCGCGAACCCTGCGCGCTCCTGACGGGGAAAGTCTTCCGGCGATTCCGCCCGTGGCGGATCGCGCAACGCGCATCCTCGGCTTCGACGTCGATGGGCATCCGGTCGCGATGGTGCCGGGCACGGCGGATGCGCAGGCCGTCGCCAACACCTATCCGCGCCGATCTGCGGACAACAAGAGTTGGGAAGCATACACTTCGACGCAAGTGCTGAAGGATCTCGGCGCATTTTTCGGTACGCGCGCGCAGGCCGTTGCGGCGAAAATTCCCGACGAGCAGGACTGGCTTCGCACTTTTGGCTATGCGGAACCCTGCGATGGCGGCGGGGCGCTGTACAAGCGCGCGGCTTCCGAGCCGGCGCACGAGCGCAAATTCCCGTCGGCAGACGGTGCCTGGTGGGAGCTGGTTCCGGAGAACGACGGCATCAACCTGTTGCAGCTCGGTTGCCCGCTGGTGTCGGCCGTCACTGCCGAACCTATCTATGACGCGACAACCGCCATCGTTGCGGCGATGGCATTCAATGGTATCCTCAACGTCCCTCGCGGGCAGTTTCAGGTAAACCCGTTTGAAAATACCAACAGCACAAAAATTCGGGGCGCCGGTAGCGAACACACCACGTTTCTCATTCAGCCAACGTCCAATGCCCCGAGCGTTTGGGGGCTATCCTCGGACATGGAATTCTGCGGCTATACGGTCAAAATCGATCCGGCGGTCATCGGGGAGCACGACGGTCTCTATTCAACCGGGCTTACGATTGGCCGATACTTCTACGCGCCGGCGTATGACCCCATCCGGCGGGTCAAGGTCGATGACGTCAAGGTTGTGCGTACGGGAGCCGTCGAGAACCTGGTGAACAGCTTCACGATCATCGGCGACGTGGCCGGGGTAACCGCTACCAATTGCGAGGCAGTCGGCGGTCTTGGCGGTATGGTCATGCATTGGGGGGTGGACCAGATCGGCACCTATGGCGATGCGATCACGACGCGGACCTTTCATCCCAACGATATCACCGTCGAGAATTTCAAGGTCTCGGATACCGTTCAAGGGTGGGCCGTGTTCATTTCCGCCTGCTACAATGTCACGGTCAACGGTCTGACGGTCGATAACGTCGAGCTGGCCGTGTCGCTGCAAGCCGGCGATGTCGGCAACACATATTCGGTGGCGGCGGAAAAGGATCTGGTGAATACCGGGATCCACGTCGACGGCGTGCATGGAACAGTGGTCAATCCAACGACCGCGCAAACGAGCGCTATCACCGTGCGCGGGTCGGGCAACTACAACGGCGACTGGAACGTCACGCCGTTCAAAAATTGCTCCATCCGGAATGTGACCTTGTTCGCGGATGGCGTAACCGCCGCGTCCAGCGCCGTTGTGTGGGCTCGCGAGCTCTACGCAACCAACCACGCGGCAAATTCCGAGCAGGGCATCGTATTCGAGAACATCCGCGTCTGGGTCGACCCTGCCGAAACCGAGCAGACCAAGGGTTTCCATTTCGAGCTGGGCGCCGGTATTCGCGGGGTCAACCTCCAGACGAACGCTCACAACGGCGTCAATCTTGACCGCGTGAAAAACTCCCGTTTCGAGGTGTTCGCCAAAAATCCGAACGCGACGACGACGGCCACCGAAAATTACGGCGTGCGCACTGCTGGCGCGCGTTACACCGAGCAGCTGAACGCGAATGTCGCGGCCGGTGCGACTTCTTTGTCGGTGGCGGCGTCGTTCGATCTGAGGCTGTTCCCCGGCGACATCCTGCGGCTGTCGTCCGATCCCAGCAAACATGCAGTCGTCTCGGCGTTCACGAACGGAACCACGATCCCGGTGGAGGCAACGGACTTCACGGCCACGTCAGGCGATTTCATCTATCTCGACAAGCGCATCGAAAATGTGGACGTGAGCGGAGGTGTGAAGGGATACCCCTATGGCGTTTCCGGGCGCATCGGCACGAACAATCACATCAACGGTCTCAACCTCGAAGGGATCGTTTTTGAAGAATGCGGCCTGCATGACATCTCGTTGCAGAATGCCGATTTCGTGAATTTCACGCGGAACACCCACAAGGAGGGCGGCACCCGGCAGCGCGACGTTGCATCGAACACGCGGTGTCTGGATCTGGAAAAGGTTGCGAATTCCCGGATCTCGCGGAACGTCTTCGGCGCCGACAGCAGGTATTACAATCACGCGATCTATTATCGCGATGCGAACTGCTACAACCTCGTCGTTGACGACAACCTCTATGGTGCATTCATCGGTGACGAGATTGCAGGCACGGCCCTTGCCGGGGCCTACAGCAGCCCGGACCGGACCAACACCTACGCCCGCCAACGGCTGGTTGCCGGCGGCGACGTCACGCCGGTGCTGACGTAGCACCGCGCGGGGCGCGCAATTAAGCAACGGACCGTCGTTCTACCCTGTAACGATCATGGAGGACGACGACATGTCGGCATCGAATTTTCAGCATTGTCTCCCGTGGACGCTCGGGCACGAAGGCGGGTACGTCAACCATCCGTACGATCCGGGCGGCGCAACGAACAAGGGCGTGACGCAGCGGGTCTATGACGGCTGGCGCCGGCGTATGGGGCTGCCCACGCGATCTGTGCGGTTCATCAGCGACCAGGAAGTCGCCCACATCTACCGTACGCAATACTGGAACGCCGTAGCCGCCGATGCCCTGCCGGCCGGGCTCGACTACTGCACGTTCGACGCGGCCGTGAACAGCGGCCCGTCGCGCGGCGTGAAGTGGTTGCAACAGGCCGTTGGCGCGCGGGTCGACGGACAGGCCGGTCATGAGACGGTCGGCAAGGCACGCGATCATCCGAACAAGCCTGCGGCCGTGAAGCGCATGTGCGCGATCCGCATGGGATTCCTGCAACGTCTGCGACACTGGTCGACCTTCGGTCGCGGCTGGACACGCCGCGTTGCCGATGTGGAGGCGCGATCCGTGGCGATGGCTCTCAAGGATGCCGACGCCGGCGCCGGTCTGCGCCGCGCCATGCAGGACGAGGCATCCCACGCCGAGAAGGTCGCGAAGCGCGACGGGCGCAGCGCCGCCGGCAGCACGGCCGCAAGCGGCGGGTGCGGCACGCAAGCCGCCGGCGAACCGTCGGCCGTGGCCGATCCCGCGATGCTCGACCAGCTCTCGCCCTGGCTCTGGATCGGCGGCGCTGTCGCGGCCGGGGTCGTAGCGCTGTGGCTGCTGCACCGCTGGAGCGTCAACACCGCGCGCGGCCGCGCCTATCGCTCCGCCGTTTCCGACTTCATCGACGCGCTCTAGGAGGCTTTCATGTCGCTCACCCTTGCCGCCCTCGTCCCGATCCTCGCCGCCGCCGGCGCCCCCCTTCTGAAGCGCCTGGCGGAAAGCGTCGGCGGCCGCACGGGCGGCGCCGTCGCCGATGTCGTCATCGACAGCCTGGCGCGCGAGATCGGCACCAAGCCGACCGTCGACGCAATCGCCGCCGCCTATGACAAGGACCCGGCCCGCACCGTGGAGGCAATCGGCCGTGTGGAAGTCCAGCGCCGCGAGGACTGGGCCGTCATGCTGGCCGAGGTCAACCAGACCATGCGCGCCGAACAGACCGCGCCCGGCCTGCTGACGCGGATCTGGCGCCCGCTGTTCGGCATCCTCTACGGAGTGGCCTTCCTGGCGCTGGCGCTCGCCGTGACGCGCGCCGTGTGGAATTCCGATGTGCAGGCCATCAACGCCGTCGCGTCCGTCAGCGGGCTTCTCATCGCCTTCTACGGCACGGGCGCCGGTGTGCTGGGCGTCTATGCCTGGGGCCGAACGCGCGAGAAGATCGAGGGAGCGACGCGGTAATGGACGCCGACCTGTCCTGGATTGTCGGCAGCGCCATGGCGCTTGTCGTGATGATCGGCGGCATCATCGCGCGCGACCGTCAACTCACCCGCATGGTCCAGGACGGCGACGAGAAGTCGACACGCATGATCCAGGACGGTGACGAGAAACTGCATGACCGGATCAACCGCGTCCGCGAGGACATGGTGCGCAGGACCGATCTCGACGATCACTTGCAGCGCGTCGACAAGACGCTGGAGAGCCTGCGACACGATATCCGCGAACAGGGAAAGGAGACGACCCGCCGCTTCGACGCTCTGCTTGCGGCGATTACCAAGCCTCCGTGATCACACGCAAGAAAGCGTGTGATCATGAAAAAGAAATCAAGTAAGTTATTGATATAATTAATACATTCAATAACTTTTAATCAGTAGGTCCAGGGTTCGAGCCCCTGTCGGCTCACCACTTTCAAGCCCGATACATTCGAATCCTTTGGACGGTTGACCGCAACGCGGCCAGCCATACAGGCCGCCTGCGTCCGTGATCAATCAGGCATGCGCCCCTGTTGCCTGCCTGCCACGGCAGAACGCGACACGGCCCGCTGCACCGGCGATCGACCGGATGTGGCTCATCCGTTTGAGTGTGGCTCATTTGTCTGAAGGAGTATCGGCGGCACGCGCACCAGCGGGCCGCACCGCACCTGCGTGCGAACAGCGGGAGCGCCACTAGAACGCGCCCCCGCCTTGTGTCCCCGGGACCGTGACGCCGGTCATGCCCTTGGTCAGGCCCTTGCGGCGTCGCCCGCCGCCGGTCCGCCGTCCCGCGCCACCGGCTCGCCGGCCACATCCGCGCCCATGTAGATGCCTTTCACCCGCTCGCGCAGGATCTGCATCACCACATAGAGCACCGGGATCATCACCACACCGAAAAGCGTCGCGAACAGCATGCCGCCGAAGACTGCGTAGCCGATTGCCTGCTGGCTGGCCGCGCCCGCGCCATCGGCGACCAGAAGCGGCACCACGCCGAGCAGGAAGGACAGCGCCGTCATCATCACGGCCCGGAAGCGCAGATGGGCCGCTCCCCGGGCCGCCTCGATGATCGATTTTCCCGACGCGCGCTCCTCCATCGCGAACTCGACGATCAGGATGGCATTCTTGGCGCCGAGGCCTACCAGCATGATCATGCCGATCTGCGTGTAGAGATTGACATCGCGCCCGGTCACCAGCACGGCGACAAACGCGCCGAGAAGCGCCACGGTCACCGACATCAGGATCGCCACCGGCATCGACCAGCTCTCGTATTGCGCGACCAGGAAGAGATAGGCGAACAGGATGGCGAGCAGCAGGATGAAGATCACGATGGCGCCTGTGCCCTGCTGCTGCAGGGCCGAGCCGGTCCATTCGTATTTATAGCCGGCAGGCAAGGCTTCCTGCGCGGCGGCTTCAAGTTGCGCCATCACGACGCCGGTCGATGTTCCGGCCCCGGGCTCCGCATTGAGCGATGCCGCGCGGAACATGTTGTAGCGGTTGAGGATCTGCGGACCGAGCGTGTTTTCGACCGTCGCCAGCGTGCGCAGCGGCACCATGTTTCCGTCCTGGGAGCGCACATACAGCCGGCCGATATCTTCGGGTCGGTCGCGGAAGGTGCCCTCGGCCTGAATCATTACCTTGTAAACCCGGCCGAACAGATTGAAGTCGTTGATGTAATAGGACCCGAGATAGGCCTGGAGCGTCAGGAAGACATCGCCAATCCCGACCTTGAGGAGCTTGGCCTTGCTGCGGTCGAGATCGATGAAGAGCTGGGGCACATTGGCGCGAAAGGTCGAATAGGCCTGCGCGATCCCCGGCCGCTGGTTGGCGGAATAGACCATCGACCCGATGCCGGATGCGAGATCCTGCGGCGTGCCGCCTCCCGTTTGCTGGATCTTCATCTCGACGCCGCCGGTTGTCCCGAGGCCCGGAATGGGCGGCGCGTTGAACGCGATGATGTTTGCGCCCGAAATCGTCGCGAACTCGCGCCACAGCTTGGCGAGAATCCCGTTGGCGCTAAGCTCCGGCGTCTGCCGGTCGTCCCAGGGCTCCAGCGTGACGATCAAGAGTGCGGTGTTGGGCGCAAGCCCGGAGTTGAGGATGGAGAAGCCGTTCACCGTGACGACGTTGTCGATGCCGTCGATGGCCTCGAGCCGGCCTTCGATGTCCTTGGTCACGGCGGTGGTGCGCGGCAGGGCGGCACCGTCGGGCAACTGGACGTCGACCATCAGGTACCCCTGGTCCTCAAGCGGCAGGAAGCCCTTCGGAAGCTTGCCTCCGAGCAGAACGATCAGGCCGATGGCAATGGCGACGCCGACAAGGCCGAAGAAGGACCGCGGCAGGATCCGCGACACGACCCCGACATAGCCGTTGCGAAACCGGTCGATCACGCTTTCGAACAAGGCGAAGACGCCGGTCGGCGGACCGTTTCGCGGCTTGAGGATCAGCCCGCAGAGCGCCGGCGACAGCGTCAGGGCATTGATCGAGGAAATCACCACCGCGACCGAAATCGTGGTCGCGAACTGCGAGTAGAGCCGACCGGTGATACCGGGCATGAACATCGTCGGCACGAAGACGGCGAGCAGCACGAGCGTGGTCGCGATCACCGGCGTGGTGATCTGGCCCATCGCCTTGGCGGTCGCTTCCTTGGGCGGAAGCCCCTCGTCCGCCATGATGCGTTCGACGTTCTCCACCACGATGATCGCGTCGTCGACGACGATGCCGATTGCAAGCACCAGCGCGAACAGCGAGATCGTGTTGAGCGACATGCCGGCGGCAAGCAGGATCGCAAAGGTGCCGATCAGCGACACCGGGATCGCCACCAGCGGAATCAGCGTTGCCCGCCAGTTGCCGAGGAACACGAAAACGACCGCAACCACGAGCGTGAAGGTCAGCAGCAGCGTCGTGACCACGTCCTGAAGCGATTTCTGCACGAAGTCTGTGGTGTTGAAGGGGACGCCGTAGGACATGTCCTCGGGGAAGGCCTTCGACAGTTCCTCAAGCCGCGCCAGCACGCCTTCGGCGACGGCGAGCGCATTTGCGCCCGGCGCCTGATAGACCGCCAGCACCGTCGACGGCCTGCCGTTGAACCGGCCGTTCGCGGAATAGAACTGCGAGCCGAGCTCGACCCGTGCGACGTCGCGAATGCGTACCACAGCGCCGTCCGCGCCGGTGCGCAGGATGATGTTTCCAAACTCCTCGGCCGAACTCAAGCGGCCCTGGGCCGTGACCGTGTACTGGAACTGCTGTCCTTCCGGCACCGGCGGCGCGCCGATCTGGCCGGCGGCGACCTGCACGTTCTGGTCGCGCACGGCGGAGATGAAATCCGACGGCGTCATGCCGAGGCTCGCAAGCCTGTCCGGGTCGAGCCAGATCCGCATGCCATAGGCGAAATCGGTGAGAACGTCGGCCTTGCCCACACCCGGCACGCGGGCAAGCGCGTCCTTCAGGTAGATCGATGCGTAATTCGACAGGAAGACCTCGTCATGGTCCTCGCTGGAGGAATAGAGCGTCACCACCAGCAACATGTTGGTGCTGGCCTTCTGGACCGTGACACCGTTCTTGGTCACGTCGCTCGGCAGCTGGCTTGTCGCCTGGCTCACGCGGTTCTGCACGTTGACGGTCGCGATGTCCGGATCGGTCCCGACAGCGAAGGTGACATTGAGCGAATAGCTGCCGTTGTCGCTGCTGTTCGACGACATGTAGATCATGTTGTCGACGCCGTTGACCTGCGCCTCGATCGGCGCGGCCACCGTCTCTTCGAGAACGGTTGCGTTCGCACCGCTGTAGCTGGCGGACACATTGACCACCGGCGGCGTGATGTTGGGGAACTGCTCGACGGGGAGCGCCAGATAGCCGAGCACGCCGGCAATCGTGATGACCAGCGACACCACAAGCGCGAATTTCGGCCGATAGATGAAGATGCGGGAGAACATCGGGCCTACTCCGACTTGTCGTCGGCAAGGACGGCATTGACCGGAACGCCCGGCCGAACCTTCTGCAGACCCTCCGTGATCACTCTTTCACCTTCCTGCAGGCCCTTCTTCACGACGAACTTGGTGTCGACCTGCTCGCCCAGCTCGACGCGGCGCTGCTCGACGTTCTCCTGGCTGCCGATAACAAGCACGAAGGGGCCGGTCTGGTCCCGCTGCACGGCCGACTGGGGAATCACCACCTCCTCGGCGCTGTCCCCGGCCTCGATGACGACCGTGACGAAGGTTCCGGCGACAAGAAGACGGTCGGCATTGGGAAACTGTCCGCGAATGGCGATCGTCCCGGTCGCGGGATCGACGGCATTGTCGACGAACACGATCTCGCCGTCCTCGGCATACCTCTGGCCGTTCGGCAACACGAGGTGGATATCCGGGTGCTTGCCGATCTCATTCAGGTTCTGCGGGGCGCTGCCGCTGCCGCGAACGGCCTCAAGGTAATCCCTCTCGCTGATCGAGAAGCTGACGTACATCGGCGCGGTGCGCACCAGCCGCGCAATCGGGCCGGACGACGGGCCGACGACATCGCCGACACTGAAGTTGGTCTTTCCGAGCTGACCGTCGAAGGGAGCCTGGATCTTCGTGTAGGACAGATTGAGCTCGGCCTGGGTAACAGCCGCGTTCGCAGCGTCGACGGCGGCCTCGGCCTGTTCCTTCGCGGCCAGCGTCGCCTGGTACTTGGCCTTGGACACATGGCCCTTCTCGAAGAGATCCTTGTCGCGTTCCAGATCGGCCTCCTTGAGCGCGGCTTCCGCCTCCGCACGGGCGGCCTCTGCCTTTGCCGAAGCAAGGGCGGCCTCATAGGGCGCCTCTTCGATGGTGAAGAGAAGGTCCCCGGACTTAACCGTCGCGCCGTCGCGGACTTCCTTGCTGTCCAAAAAGCCGGAAACGCGGGAGATCAGGTTGACGTTGTCGACCGCCTCGATCTGGCCCACGAAGGTCGCCGACTGCCGGATTTCCTGTTGAACGGCAGCCGCCACGGTCACCGATGGCGGAGCGGCGGCAGGCGCGGAGGACTCTTCCGACGGGCTGCAGGCCGCAAGCGCCCCAGAAAGCCCGATGGCAATTGCCAGAGGTCGCATCCAGTTTCCGGCTGCCGCCATCGTGAAGATCTCCATGAAAACCTGTCTGTCTCCCCGCTCGCAAACCGAGCGCAGAAGTGAAATTGATCGAAAAACGTTACACAGCAATGTCACGGAAAAACAAGCGACAATCCCGCGGTTGCAGTAGACGGCACGACCAGCCCTTCAGGCGATGACCGGGTCTCCAGACCTGCCTTGCGGCAGTCCGCCTCGATCCGCAAGCGGTCGCCGCCGGAAAACATCACCGCGCTGATGCGCGGTTGAGCGTTCACCAGCGCAACCGTTTCGCCAAAGAGCCGTTCGTAGGCGCTCGGCGGCATAAGCTTGAGCTCGCCGCGTGGCGTCGTGATGGTGATGCCGAGGCTTGTCGCGCGCATTTCCCGCTCGCCGGTAAAGGCGGAGTAGAAGATATGGTGCATCGCCGGCTCCTCGCAGACGACCACCACGCTCTTGAGCGCCCGCACCCCGTTGCGATGGCTCTGGTAGGCCGCCGACCAGAAATTCTCCGGAAAGCGATGAAAGCAGGTGAAAAAGCCGTTGCCGGCATCCCCTGGATCCCGGGTGAAGGTCAGGTCGAAGCCGACCTTGCGCGTGCCCCCATCGGACAGCGCCTGTTCGCGTTCGAAGGAAAACGGAGCGAACACCGGAAGCCCGGCATGCGCAAACGCCGCGCGGTCCGCTGCCGGATCCTTGCTCTCCAGCACGAGCATGGATCCGCCCTGACGCTCTTTCAAGAAGTCGCGGTTGAAGGCCCCGAACGAAAAGACGTCGCCCTTCGCCTCCGGAATATCGGCTCCCTCGCCAATGGCGAGCAGTTCCAGAAAGAACCCGTCGAGCTGCACCAGACGGTTTTCCGTCCCCCAGGGATGACGCGCGCGCGGCGTCACGGTGAAGCCGAGCGCCTCGAGCCCGGCGGCCGCCGCATCAAGGTCCTCGACGGCCCAGACCAGGTGGTCGAATCCGCGTGCTGTCATGGCGCCCCTCTTGTTGTTGTATTGCCGGTTCACTGCGCGCCAGTCGGCGTTCGGACGGCTTCCGGCCGGGGAAGATTACACCAATCGGCTCTGCTCGACCGCCGCCGCGACAAAGGAGGCGAACAGCGGGTGCGGCTCGAACGGCCTGGACTTGAGTTCCGGGTGGTATTGCACGCCGATGTACCAGGGATGACCGGTGATCTCGACGGTTTCAGGCAACTCCCCGTCCGGCGACGTGCCGGCAAAGGTCAGCCCGGCAGCCTCGAGGCGCTCGCGATAGGCGATGTTCACCTCGTAGCGATGGCGATGGCGTTCGGAAATCGACTCGCTTTCGTAGATCTCCGCGATGCGCGACCCGGGCTTGAGCGTCGCCGGATAGGCGCCCAGCCGCATCGTTCCGCCAAGCTCGCCGTCCTCCTGGCGCACTTCAAGCGTGTTGCCGCGCGCCCATTCGGTCATCAGGCCGACGACAGGCTCGGGCGTATCGCCGAACTCCGTGGAGTTGGCGTCCGTGATCCCGGCCAGGTTTCGGGCCGCCTCGATCACCGCCATCTGCATGCCGAAGCAAATGCCGAAATAGGGAACGTCATGGGTGCGGGCGAATTTCGCCGCGGCAATCTTGCCTTCCGCGCCGCGCTCGCCGAAGCCGCCCGGCACCAGAATGCCATGCACGTTCTCAAGCCAGGGCGCGGGATCTTCCTTTTCGAAGATCTCCGATTCGATCCACTCGATGTTGACCCGCACATGGTTGGCGATGCCGCCGTGAACCAGGGCCTCGATCAGCGACTTGTAGGCATCCTTGAGCACCGTGTACTTGCCGATGATCGCGATGGTCACCTCGCCTTCCGGATTGGCGAGATTTTCCGAAATCTCGGTCCAGCGGGAGAGGTCGAGCGCGGGCGCACCGGTAATGCCGAAAGCGGCGAGCACTTCCTCGTCCAGCCCCTCCTCGTGATAGGCGATCGGAACATTGTAGATCGACTTCACGTCATAGGCCGGGATCACCGCGCCTTCGCGCACGTTGCAGAACAGCGACAGCTTGCGGCGCTCGCTTTCCGGGATCTTGCGGTCGCAGCGGACCATCAGGATGTCCGGCTGGATGCCGATGGAGCGCAGTTCCTTGACCGAATGCTGCGTCGGCTTGGTCTTGAGTTCACCTGCGGAGGCGATGAAGGGCATCAGCGTCAGGTGGATATAGACCGCGTGGCCGCGCGGCAGCTCGTTGCCGAGCTGGCGAATCGCCTCGAAGAACGGAAGCGCCTCGATGTCGCCGACCGTGCCGCCGATCTCGCACAGCACGAAGTCGTAGTCCTCGTTGCCGTCGAGGACGAACGCCTTGATCGCATCGGTGACGTGCGGAATCACCTGGACCGTACCGCCCAGATAGTCGCCGCGCCGCTCCTTGGCGATGATGTTCTGATAGATTCGGCCGGTGGTGATGTTGTCGCGCTTGTTTGCCGGACGGCCGGTAAAGCGCTCGTAATGGCCGAGATCGAGGTCCGTCTCCGCACCGTCGTCGGTAACGAAGCACTCGCCGTGCTGATACGGACTCATCGTGCCCGGATCCACGTTGAGATAGGGATCGAGTTTTCTGAGACGAACCCGATAGCCACGGGCCTGAAGGAGAGCACCGAGAGCCGCAGACGCAAGCCCCTTGCCCAGTGAGGACACCACGCCGCCGGTGATGAAGATGTATCGCGCCATGGACAAATACCATATCGCCGCGAGCGCTGATTCGAACGCCCGTCGGTATTTAACACACAAGAAAATGCCCCGCGAGTTCGTCGCGGGGCATGCGAAGGGGCGAAAAGGTGCCGCGCCGCCCTATTGAGCGGGCGGGACCTGCGGGCCGTCGGGCACCGGAGCGGGCCTGATCTGGTCCAGAATGCCGTTGCCGCCGGAGCCCTCGCCGCCGTCGCCGGCAGGCGCGGTCGGCGCGCCGGGCACGGCATCGAGGATCGAGGCCGGGCGCTCGCCGTTCTTGGCGATGATCGCGAGGCTGAGCGACGTGGCGAAGAACACCACGGCAAGCGCAGCCGTGGCGCGCGTCAGGATGTTGGCGCTGCCGCGAGCCGAGGTCATTCCGCCGCCGCCGCCGCCCATGCCGAGCGCGCCGCCTTCGGAGCGCTGCAGAAGAACGACGAGGACGAGCGCGAGCACGACCATCAGGTGAATGACGATGATAACGGTTTCCATCGAGGACCAGTCTTTGAGAACGGATTTGAGCCGGGTTCTACACCAAGGCGCGCCGGGTTTCCACCCTTGATGGCGATCGGCGCGCCGGGAAGTGAAAACCTTACCCGGCGGCGGCGACAATCGGCAGGAAATCGTCGGCTTTCAGGCTGGCGCCGCCGACGAGCGCGCCATCGACATCGGCGATCCCCAGCAGCTCGGGCGCATTGGCCGCCTTCACCGATCCGCCGTAAAGAAGACGAACCGCTGCAAAGCTATCGCCGAACCGGTCAATGAGCTCGCGACGCATGAAGGCGTGCATCTCGGCGACATCCTCCGCGGTCGGCGTCAGGCCGGTCCCGATCGCCCAGACCGGTTCATAGGCAACGACGAGCGTCTCCGGCGTGGCGCCGTCCGGCACCGACTGCGCGAGCTGGCGACCGACGACGGCGAGCGCCTCCCCGGCCTTGCGCTCGGCTTCGGTCTCGCCAACGCAGACGATGGCCGTCAGCCCCGCGCGCCAGGCGGCCCGCGCCTTGGCGTTGACCGTCGCGTCGTCCTCGCCGTGGTCGGCGCGGCGTTCCGAATGGCCGACGATGACGTAGGATGCGCCGGCATCCTTCAGCATTTCCGCCGAAATGTCGCCGGTATGGGCACCGCTTGCCGCAACATGGCAGTCCTGTCCGCCGATCTGCACGCCGCTGCCGAAGACCTTCGTGACCGCCGCCGAGATCATCGTCGCCGGGGGACAGATCGCCACCTCAACGGATCCCGTGCCGGCGCGCACGTCGTCGGCGATGCGGATCAGTTCGTCCAGCGCGGCGCCGAGACCGTTCATCTTCCAGTTGCCGGCAACGAGCGGTTTTGAAACGTTCGACATTCGGGACCCCGTCTTCATTCTGGTAGGCCGGCGACTTTCCCCGGCATTTCCGTCGGCGCGCGACCGGCCATTCACGACCGGTGCTAACAGAATTCCGCAATTGATCAAGATGGTGGCGTGTCCGGTTGCGCCGCCTTGCCCGCCGCCGCCGTCGTCTCTATGATCCGCCCGCTCCGGATGCGGCCTTGTGACCGCACTCTTAATTGTTCGCCCTAGAACCGACGGATTCCGCAATGCTCGATACTCTGCGCGCTGGCGCAAAGTCCTGGATTTCAAAACTCCTGATTGGCCTGCTCGTGATCAGCTTCGCGATCTGGGGCATATCGGGCGATTTGCTCAACGTCGGGGGCGATCGCGTGGCAACGGTCGGCGATCAGAAAGTCTCCATCGAGGCCTTCGACACGGCCTACCGCCGCGAACTCGACCGGATCGGCCGCAGCATCGGCCGCCCGCTTTCGACGATCGAAGGCGCATCGCTCGGGATTCCCGGACAGGTGCTTGGCCGGCTCATCGCGGAAGCGGCGCTGAACCAGACCGCCGAAGATCTCAATCTCGGCGTCACGGATGAAGAGCTGGTTCGGCTGATCCAGTCGGCCCCGGCCTTCCAGGCGCCGGGCGGCGGGTTCGACCGCAACCGCCTCGTCCAGATCCTCCAGGCCAACGGCCTGACCGAGGACCAGTTCGTCGAGGAGCGCCGCGCGCTGGAGGAGCGGCTGCAGATCGCCGAGGCGATCAGCGGCGGGCTGACCACGCCGCAGCCGATGCTCGAAGCCTTCAACCAGCACGCCAAGGAAGAGCGCAGCGCCCAATACATCGTGCTCGACCAGACGGCGGCCGGCGAGATCGCACCGCCGAGCGACGAGGAACTGACCACCTATTTCGAGGACAATCTCGCCGCCTTCCGCGCGCCGGAGTACCGCAAGATCGCCGTCCTGCAGCTGACACCCGACCGCCTCGCGCGCCCGGGCGAGGTCAGCGAGGACGACGTAAAGCGCGAGTATGAGGCTGCTGGCGACCGCTTCGGCGAGGTCGAGGAACGCCGCATCCTGCAGCTGACGCTCGCGTCCGATGAGGATGCGGACGCGGTGCGTCAGGCGCTCGCCGAGGGCAAGAGCTTCGAGGACATCGTCGCTGAGCGCGGCACGACCATCGAGGCGATCGATCTCGGCTCGATGAAACGCGCCGACCTGATCGACCCCGCAATCGCCGAAGCCGCCTTCGCACTCGAAGAAGGCCAGGTCTCCGACATTGTCGACGGCCGCTTCTCGCCGGTGGTGCTGAAGATCGCGGAGATCACGCCCGCGCGAAAGACCCCTTACGAGGAGGTCGCCGACACGCTGCGCCAGGAAATCGCGCTGCGGCTGGCCGAGCGCGAGGTTCTGGACCTGCACGACGAGATTGAGGATGCCCGCGCCGGCGGCGCCACGCTGACCGAGGTCGCCGAGCGGTTCTCCCTGACCCTCGACACGCCTCCGGCCTTCGACACCGCCGGCAAGGCGATGGACGGAACCACGGTCGACCTTCCCGATACCGCCGACCTCATTTCCGAGACGTTCGAGAGCGATGTCGGCATCGAGACCGACCCGCTGCAGCTCGGGCGCACCGGGTTCGTCTGGTTCGAGGTGACAGACGTGGTCCCGGCCCGGGACCGCACGCTGGACGAGGTCCGCGAGGATGTCGTCGCCGCCTGGACGGCTGAGCAGCGCTCGGAGCGCCTCGACACGTTGGCCGGCGAGATCCTGTCCGAGGTCGAGGACGGCAAGACGCTCGACGTCGTTGCGCAAGAGCGCGGACTGGACGTCGGAACGGCGGACGGCTTGCGCCGGAATGCGGAAACCGACGTCTTCTCCACGGCTGCCATCGAGGGCGTCTTCTCTGGCCCCGTCGGCACGACGGGAATGGCGACGCGTGACAGTGACGGCGCCCGGATCGTGTTCAAGGTCGAGGCGGTCAATTCGCCGGCGTTCTTCCGTGAGGACGGCGAGATCGCGGCCCTCGACGACCGCCTCGGCGAAGCGCTGCAGAACTCGGTGCTTGGCGAATACGTCAGCGAACGCCAGGCGACCCTCGGCGTCAGCGTGAACCAGGCGAACATCAACCTTGTGATCGGTCAGGGCGGCGGCTAGGCCGCCCGGCCCGCGCACGGGACGACGGCCGGCGGATAGGACGATCTTCCGGCCCTCGCCCCGATGACGGGCGACTTTGAAAGGACGAGCCAGTGAGCAATCTGAAGAGCCTGATTGCGAAGGCAGCCGACGGCACGCCACTCTCGCGCGATGAGGCCCGCGAGGCGTTCGACATCATCATGTCGGGCGCAGCGACCCCGTCCCAGATCGGCGGCTTCCTGATGGCCCTCAGGGTTCGGGGCGAAAGCATCGACGAGATCGCCGGCGCCGTCGCCACCATGCGGGCGAAAATGCTGCCCGTTGACGCGCCGGCAAACGCCGTGGACGTGGTCGGCACCGGCGGCGACGCGTCGGGTAGCTACAACATCTCCACCTGTTCCGCCTTCGTGGTCGCCGGCTGCGGCGTTCCGGTCGCCAAACACGGCAACCGGTCGCTGTCGTCGAAATCCGGCGCCGCCGATGTCCTGATGGCGCTCGGGATCAACATCGACATCAAGCCCGAGCAGATCAGCCGCTGCATCCATGATGTGGGCCTCGGCTTCATGTTCGCCCCCAACCATCATTCCGCGATGAAGCACGTCGGACCGGCCCGTGCCGAGCTCGGCACGCGCACGATCTTCAACCTGCTCGGCCCGCTGTCCAATCCGGCGGGCGTCAAACGGCAGATGGTCGGCGTCTTCGCCAAGCGCTGGGTCGAGCCGATCGCCCATGTGCTGGCATCGCTTGGCTCCGAGGCCGCCTGGGTGGTGCACGGCTCCGACGGGCTGGACGAGATCACCACCACCGGCCCGACCAGCGTCTCGGCGCTGGAGGACGGCAAGGTCCGCAGTTTCGAGATCTCGCCGCAGGACGTCGGCCTGCCGCTGTCCCGTCCGGAAGACCTGAAAGGCGGTGAGGCGAAGGAAAACGCCGAAGCGCTGAAAGCCGTTCTGGAAGGCGCCAGGAACGCCTATCGCGATACGGTGTTGATGAATGCCGGCGCGACCCTTCTGGTCGCCGGACACGCGTCCTCGCTTGGCGAGGGCGTGGCGCAGGCCGCCCAGTCGATCGACAGCGGCGCGGCGCTGGAGCGGTTGAACCACCTGGTCCGGCTCTCCAACGAGGGACATGGCAATGGCTGATATTCTGGCCCGCATCGAGGTCTACAAGCGCGAGGAAATCGCGGCCGCCAAGGCAAAGATCCCGCAGGCGGAGATCGAGCGTCGCGCGGCCGCCGCCCCTGCCCCGCGCGGGTTTTTCAAGGCGCTTCAGGCCCGCCGGGCGACGGGCGACTTTGGCCTGATCGCCGAAATCAAGAAGGCGAGCCCCTCCAAGGGACTGATCCGCGCCGATTTCGATCCGCCGGCGCTTGCCCGCGCCTATGAAGAGGGCGGCGCCGCCTGCCTGTCCGTCTTGACCGACGGTCCGTCGTTTCAGGGCGCGCCGGAGTATCTTGGCGCCGCGCGCGACGCCTGCGGCCTGCCGGTGTTGCGCAAGGACTTCCTCTACGATCCCTATCAGGTCTTCGAGGCGCGGGCCTGGGGGGCGGATTGCATCCTGATCATCATGGCGGCGCTGGACGACGAGACGGCAGCAACCCTCGAGGCGACCGCTTTCGACCTTGGCATGGACGTGTTGCTTGAGGTTCACGACGCAGACGAGTTGCAGCGCGCGCTTCGGCTCGCCTCGCCCATGGTCGGGATCAACAACCGCAACCTGAAGACCTTCGAGACACGGCTGGAAACCAGCGAGGAACTGGCGCCGCTGATCCCCTCCGACCGGCTGATTATCGGCGAATCGGGCCTGTTCACCCCGGCCGACCTGTCGCGCATGTCATCCTGCGGGATCTCCACCTTCCTGATCGGCGAAAGCCTGATGCGGCAGGCCGATGTCGCGGCGGCAACGCGTGCATTGCTCTCGCCGACGCCGGCCATTGCCCACTGAACCGGCCTGACGCCCGGCAGAGCAGGACGTACCATGACAACCACCGATGCAAGACTGACGCATCTGGACGAGACCGGCGCCGCAAATATGGTCGACGTCTCCGCCAAGGACGTCACCACGCGCGAGGCAACAGCCGAGGGCTATGTCCGGATGAAACCGGAAACGCTGGAGATGATCCTCTCCGGTAACGCCAAGAAGGGCGACGTGCTCGCAACGGCGCGGATCGCCGGCATCATGGCGGCAAAGCGCACCCATGAACTCATCCCGCTGTGCCATCCCCTCGCCCTGTCCAAGGTGGCCGTCGACATCGAGGCCGACGCTGGCCTGCCGGGACTGAAGGTCACCGCATTCGCCAAGCTTGCCGGCCAGACCGGCGTCGAGATGGAGGCGCTGACCGCCTGCTCGCTTGCCTGCCTGACGATCTACGACATGGCCAAGGCCGTCGACCGCGGCATGGTGATCGAGGGGGTGCGCGTTCTGTCCAAGTCGGGCGGAAAATCGGGCGACTGGACCGCGGCATGACACTGATTTCCGTCGACGAGGCACTTGCCCGGCTGCTCGACGGCGTGACGCCGCTCGAGGCCGAGACGGTCCCTCTGGACGACGCGAACGGCCGCACCCTGGCCGCCGACATTCGAGCCAACCGCACGCAGCCGCCGTTTTCCGCATCCGCCATGGACGGCTATGCGGTGCGCGCCGCCGACATTGCCAGCGTGCCCGCCCGGCTGCGGGTGATCGGCGAAGCGCCGGCCGGCCACGGCTTTTCCGGTGCGGTGGGGCCCGGCGAGGCCGTGCGGATCTTTACCGGCGCGCCACTTCCCCGGGGCGCGGATACGATCCTCATTCAGGAAAACGCCGAACGCTCCGCAGACGGCGGTGAGATCACGGCGCTGGAAACCGCCGAACACGGCCGATACGTCCGGCCGGCCGGGCTCGACTTCCTTCAGGGGGACACACTCCTTGCGGCCGGGCAGACGCTCGGGTTCGCGGATCTCGCGCTGGCAGCGGCCATGAACCACGCGACGCTTCCGGTCCACCGCCGTCCGCGCGTCGCCATCCTTGCGACCGGCGACGAACTGGTCCCGCCCGGCCGCGATCCCGGCCCCGACCAGATCATCGCCTCCAACCACATCGGCGTCGGGGCGCTCGTCGAGGATCATGGCGGGACCGCGATCCAGCTCGGCATCGCCGAGGATCGAGCCGATGCCCTGGCGCGAAAGATCGCAGCAGCCCGGGACGCAAGGGCCGATGTTCTCGTGACCCTCGGCGGTGCCTCCGTCGGCGATCACGATCTCGTCCAGGATGCCCTGGGACAGGCCGGCATGGACCTCGCCTTCTGGCGGATCGCGATGCGCCCCGGCAAGCCGCTGATGGCGGGACGGATCGGCGACATGCAGGTGCTCGGCCTTCCCGGCAACCCGGTGTCGAGCCTCGTCTGTTCGCTGCTGTTCCTCAAGCCGCTGCTCGCCGCCCTGAGCGGCCGCCCGCGGATCGAGCGGCTGTCCGAGCAGCTTCCGCTCGCCGCCGATGTCGGTGAAAACGACCGGCGCGAGGACTATCTCCGGGCCAGCCTGGAGATCGGCGAGGACGGCACCGAACGCGCCCGGCCGTTCGAACGGCAGGATTCTTCCATGCTCGCCACCCTCGCCCGCGCCGACGTGCTGATCGTGCGCCCGCCGCACGGGCCGGCGCTGCCCGCCGGCACCCCCGTTCCGGTCATTCGCATCTGAAAACACCGACGCGGTTGTGGAACAAGCCGGGAACGGCTAGACTATGTTCATGATTTGTCCGTAGTCTGAGTCGAATGGCATTGGGGATCCTGTCGGATGTTGACGCGCAAGCAGCACGAATTGCTCCTGTTTATCCATGAGCGGCTCAAGGAAACCGGTGTCCCGCCCTCCTTCGACGAAATGAAGGATGCGCTCGACCTGCGCTCCAAGTCCGGCATCCACCGCCTGATCACCGCTCTTGAGGAGCGCGGCTTCATCCGCCGCCTGCCCAATCGCGCCCGTGCGCTCGAGATCGTGAAGCTGCCGGAATCGGTGGCTCCCGGTCTCGCCGCGCCCCGTTCGCAAGGCTTCTCGCCCTCCGTGATCGAAGGCTCGCGTGGCAAGACGCCATCGGCCGCGCCCCAGCCGGTCGTCTCCGACACCGACAGTGTCTCGATCCCGGTCATGGGCCGCATCGCCGCCGGTGTGCCGATCGAGGCGATCCAGTCCCACAGCCACACGATCTCCATGCCCGCCGACCTTCTCGGGTCGGGTGAGCACTATGCGCTCGAGGTGCGCGGCGATTCCATGATCGATGCCGGCATTCTGGACGGCGACACCGTCGTCATTCGCAAGTCGGACAGCGCCGACAGCGGCGACATCGTCGTGGCGCTGATTGACGACGAGGAAGCCACGCTGAAGCGGCTGCGCAAGAAGGGCGAGTCCATCGCGCTGGAAGCGGCAAACCCGGCCTATGAGACCCGCATCTTCGGCCCGGGCCGCGTCCGCGTCCAGGGCAAGCTGATCTCGCTCTTCCGCCGCTACTGAACGGGCCCGAGCGGACGCTTGCGCGGTTGATGGATCGGCCTCTGCCGTGCTCGGGTCCCGGCGCTGTTTGCCGGAATGCTGTCTAGTGGAACGCTGTCTGAAAGCCTGACGGGCGGTTCGGTGTCCAGGGACGAATGGCCGTGTAGCTTGGCCGCAGCGTGACGCGCGGCGGCGCGCCGTGCCTTGGGTCGAGGTACAACGCGAGCGCGCCTGTTCGCGCCAGAAGTCTCGCGTCGAAGACATAGGGCGCGGCGCATGAGACCGGAGCCGTCAGCGGTGTCACGATCATGTCCACGCGGCCGCAGTCCTGCTCAAGGGCCGAAGGGTCGGACACCAGCGAGACCGTGAGCGCCGGGATCGTCGGCGCGCCGACGGTGGAGTCACGGGTTGCGGGCGGTGCTTGCGCGCGGTTCCCGCCCGTCGCGGGATATGCCTCGACGATGCAGGCCTGTTCGTCACAGGACATCCGCCGTCTCGAGAGGTGGCGATTCGGTCGTTCTTTCGCAGAAACGCCTTCGGCGCGCAGCCAGACATCGGCCAGAAAACTCGCCGGGCGCGGCGTGACCATCAGCTTTCCCTCGGCGGTGCGCAGGGCGATTGCCTTCCCGGTTTCGGAAATGTACATGTCCGGAGGGTGATGGAGTGTCAGGGAAAGCCCGGCAAGCGTGAGCGGCACCAGCGAAAACCGCCGATAGCCGGCGGGTGCGAGGCACAGGACACCCCCACACGCAACCACCAGGAGAATCGCGGTGAGCGGGAGCGCGCCGATCACGCCCTCGTCCGGCGTTGCCTCCTGCGCCCAGCTCGAAACGCCCGCCACCTGTTCCAGCGCCAGCCCCATCACCGACAACGGCAGCACCTCCAGCCCGAAGGGCAGGAGCGCGAGCGCCAGAACGGCCATCGGCATGACAAGCACGCTCACCAGCGGCATGGCGATGAGATTGATCAGCGGCCCGAGCGGTGCGATCCGGTGGAAATGATAGGCCCCGATGGCGCCCGTCGCGGCCCCCGCGATCAGCGACGTCATCAGGATCGCGCCGAGCCAGAGCCCGGCCCTGGACACAGCCGACAGGATGAGGCCGTTTGCGGCGGCCTCGCGCGGATCGGTCCGCCGTCTGCGTCGGGTGAGCTCCTCATAGGCCGCAATCAGCGCGACCACCGCGGCGAAAGACATCTGGAATCCCGGATCGAGAAGCGCTTCCGGCGTGGCCAGCAGGATCAGGAACGCCGCAAGGGCGGCGTTTCTCAGCGTCAGCGCGCGTCGTCCAAGCAGCCGCCCCGCCAGCACCAGCGCGATCATCACATAGGCCCGCTGGGTTGCGATCGACCCGCCCGAGATCGCGAGATAGAAGGTGGCGGCTGCAAGCGCCCCGCCCGCCGCCCAGAGATCGATCGGCTGTTCCTGCGACAGCCGCGCGGACACCGCCAGGACGGCGCGCACCGCAAAGAACACCGCCCCGGAGAACAGGGCCATATGCAACCCCGAGATTGCGAGGATATGGGCAAGTCCCGCCGTGCGGAGCGCCTCGGTCACTTCGGGCGGGATGCCTGACCGGTCTCCCACGATCAGGGCAACGGCCAGCCCTCCGGCAACACCGCTCCCGAGCACCTGAAGAATGCGCTCGGCGATGGCACGGCGCAGCCCGTCGACGGCCGACATGGCCTTTAGGTCCCAGGGCGCGACGCCGAGATCCGCCGGCTCGGGGTCTCCGAAGGCAAAGCCGCTCGCCCCCACGCCGTCGAAAAAGGCGCGAAACGAATAGTCGTATCCCCCGGGCATGACCGCAGTGGCCGGCGGCATTAGCCGGGCCCTCAGCCGGACTGCGCTTCCGGTTGCAGGCAGGCTGTCGGACCCGCCGCGAAGGCTCACCCGGACGCGCTTCGGCCGGTCCGCCTCGCGCAGCGGCGCGGCCGAGACGACACGAAGGGTCAACCGTGTCCGCCCTCCGGTGCGCACCTCCGCCGCCTCGACAAACCCGGTCAGAGTGACGCTGCGCGCCCTCTCCAGAACCGGCGCACTGACAATCGCGGTTCGAAAGCTCGCAGCCGTGACACCCGACAGGACCAGCGCAAGGGCCAGCAGCCCGGCCGCGCCGCGACCGCTGCGATGCGCCCTGGCGAACAGGACCGCGAACATCACGGTGGTGGCAAGAAGCGCCAGCAGGGACGGCTCGCGCGGCAACTGGAAATACAAGGCAATGCCGAAGACGAAGGCGAGACAGGCCCAGACCAGACCGCGCCCGCGGTCGAGGTCGGCCTGCAGCGCCGCCGCAAAGGCCGCCCGCCGCGTCGTCTCGGACGGGCGTTTGCCGGAAGCGGCGGGAAACCGCGCAAGAAGGAAATCGGCGAGAAGCGACGACGGCCGCGGTTGCCCCCGGGCGGGATCGCGGTTGCGAACAGGGGCACCGTCCCGGCCGGCGCCCGGGACGGAAGCGCTGTCGCCCCGTCCTCGATCCGCCCCCCTGCCGGAACCCGCCTGTCGCCCGGTCGGCATTGCCCTGCCCCTTTCAACGCCCTGGGACCGCGGCGTCCGGCCGATCCGGTCGCGCGGTTTTCAGGCTTTGGCGCGCGGGAACGCTATGCTAAATGATCGCCAACCCTGCGCCGACATATGAAGGTGCAATGCAACCCAGGTTCGCGCAAGACGGGAATCCTCGCTGCCGGTCGCCGGCAGCCGTAGGCAAAGCCGTCATTTTCGTCGAGCGAACACGTCAAACAAACACAAGGCAATTGTCATGAGCGCCCCCGTGGTCACGCGTTTCGCCCCCTCGCCCACCGGATTCCTGCATATCGGCGGCGCCAGAACGGCCCTCTTCAACTGGCTCTACGCGAAGCGGTTCGGCGGCAAGATGCTGCTGCGTATCGAGGACACCGACCGCAGCCGCAGCACGCAGGACGCGGTCGACGCCATTCTTGACGGCCTGACCTGGCTGGGGCTCGACTGGGACGGCGAGCCGATCTCGCAATATGCGCGCGCGGGCTGCCATCAGGAGGTCGCCAAGGCCCTGATCGATGCGGGTCAGGCCTACTATTGCTATGCAACGCCCGAGGAACTGGCGGAAATGCGCGAGACCGCGCGCGCCGCAGGCCGTCCGCCGCGCTACGACGGACGCTGGCGCGACCGCGATCCTTCCGAGGCCCCGTCCGGCGTGAAGCCCGCTGTCCGCCTCAAGGCCCCGCTCGACGGCGAGACCGTGATCGACGACAAGGTGCAAGGCCGCGTGGTCTTCGCCAACAAGGAGCTCGACGATCTCGTTCTGCTGCGCTCCGACGGCTCGCCTACCTATATGCTCGCCGTGGTGGTGGACGATCACGACATGGGCGTGACCCATATCGTGCGCGGTGACGATCACCTGACCAATGCGGCCCGCCAGACGCTGATCTACAAGGCGATGGGCTGGGATGTGCCGACGATGGCGCATATTCCGCTGATCCACGGCCCGGACGGCGCGAAACTCTCCAAGCGCCACGGCGCACTCGGCGCGGAAGCCTATCGCGCGATGGGCTATCTGCCGGCGGCGATGCGCAACTATCTCGCCCGCCTTGGCTGGAGCCATGGCGATGAGGAGATCTTCCCGACCGAACAGCTCATCCAGTGGTTCGATCTCGATGCGATCGGCAAGTCGGCCTCGCGCTTCGACATGCAAAAGCTGCAGAATCTCAACGGCCACTACATGCGCGCCCAGTCGACAGACGAACTGATGCGCGATTTCGCAGCCTTCCTTCCCCATGCAGAGGGTGGCGCCCCCGTCGCCGAATGGCTGTCCGACAAGACCCACGACAAGATGTTCCGCGACGCCCTTCCGGGCCTCAAGGAACGCGCCAAGACCCTGGTCGAACTGCTGGAAAGCGCGGAGTATCTGTGGGCGACCCGCCCGCTGGCGCTGGACGAAAAGGCTGAAAAGCTGCTGGCCGCCGACGGCGCGCGCGACGCGCTCAAGGGCCTCCACGAAAAGCTGTCCGCGCTCGACGTCTGGTCGGCCGAAACCACGGAGGCCGCGGTGCGCGCCTACGCGGAAGAAGCGGACCTCAAGCTCGGCAAGGCCGCCCAGCCGCTGCGCGCGGCCCTGACCGGAAAGGGAACGTCGCCCGGGATCTTTGACGTGCTTGACGTTCTGGGACGCGAAGAATCGCTTGCCCGCATCAAGGATCAGGCCGTGTCGTAACACGACGTTCCGCGATTGGCGCAACAGGTGCCGCAAGGGAAAGGTGAACGGTGCGTCACTATATGACCAAAGCGGTAGGGGTGTGCGCTTGCGAGGATCATGCAAATGGGATACCCAACAATCGACTTTTCCTCCCGCCAGCATGGCCGGCCGGTCTTCCGCCTCTCACGGGACGCGGCCATGCATCCACGGCGCCATATTTACCAGGGGGTAGCCTGAATGACTGACACCAATGCCAAGCTGACGATTGGCGACAAGTCGTGGGACCTGAAGGTCCGCCAGGGATCCGTCGGTCCCGACGTTGTCGACATCGCGTCCCTGTACAGCCAGACCGGGTGCTTCACCTACGATCCGGGTTTCACCTCCACCGCGTCTTGCGAATCCGGCATCACCTACATCGATGGCGATGAAGGTACGCTTCTCTACCGGGGCTACCCGATCGAGCAGCTGGCCGAGCACGGCGACTTCCTGGAGAGCTGCTATCTTCTGCTTTACGGCGAACTGCCGACCAAGGCGCAGAAGGACGACTTCGTCAATCGCGTGACCTATCACACGATGATTCACGAGCAGATGAGCCGCTTCTTCACCGGCTTCCGCCGCGACGCCCATCCGATGGCGATCATGGTCGGCACCGTCGGCGCGCTTTCCGCCTTCTATCATGACAGCACCGACATCTCCGATCCGCACCAGCGGATGGTGGCCTCGCTTCGCATGATCGCGAAGATGCCGACGATCGCGGCAATGGCCTACAAGTACCACGTCGGCCAGCCCTTCGTGTATCCGCGCAACGATCTCGACTATGCGGCGAACTTCCTGCACATGTGCTTCGCCGTGCCTTGCGAGGAATACAAGGTGAACCCGGTGCTCGCCCGCGCGATGGACCGGATCTTCATCCTGCATGCCGACCACGAGCAGAACGCCTCCACCTCCACGGTGCGCCTGGCGGGCTCCTCGGGCGCCAACCCGTTTGCCTGTATCGCAGCCGGCATCGCCTGCCTCTGGGGCCCCGCCCATGGCGGCGCCAATGAAGCCGCGCTCAACATGCTGGCCGAGATCGGCACGGTCGACCGGATCCCGGAGTATATCGCCCGCGCCAAGGACAAGAACGATCCGTTCCGTCTGATGGGCTTCGGTCACCGGGTCTACAAGAACTACGATCCGCGCGCCCGCATCATGCAGAAGACGACGCATGAGGTTCTGGCCGAGCTCGGCATGCGCGACGATCCGCTTCTGGACGTTGCCATGGAGCTGGAGCGCATCGCGCTGAGCGACGAATATTTCGTCGAGAAGAAGCTCTATCCGAACATCGACTTCTACTCCGGCATCACGCTGCGTGCGCTCGGCTTCCCGACCACCATGTTCACGGTGCTCTTCGCACTGGCGCGCACGGTCGGCTGGATCGCCCAGTGGAAGGAAATGGTCGAGGATCCCTCGCAGAAAATCGGTCGTCCGCGCCAGCTCTACACCGGCGCCGCACCGCGCGACTATCTGCCGATCCCGCAGCGTCGCTGACGCGTCTCCGTCGGTCTCGACGGACCACCAGCTGCTGAAACCGAAAACGGCGCCTCACGGCGCCGTTTTTGTTTGATCCGGGATGATCCGTCAGCCGCGCGCGGCAACCTCAAGGACAATACGCGCCGCCTCGCCGGCCTGGCTCTTGTCCTCTCCGAGCTGCATTTCCGCATCCAGCCGGCGGAAGGCCTCCACTTGAGCGGTTCTTTGCGGTGTGTCCCGAAGGAGCGGCTCGACCGTGGCGGCAAGCGCCTCCGGCGATGCCTCGTCGTCGAGGAATTCCGGCACGACGTTCTGCCCGAGAATGATGTTCGGCAACACCATCGAGGTGACCGTGGCGATCGGCAGGAAGCGGTTGAGATCCTTGATCCGGCGATAGAACCAGTCAAGGCGATAGGCAACCGCCATCGGCACGCCGGAAATCGCAAGTTCCAGGGTCACCGTTCCCGACGCGGCAAGTGCCGCATGCGCGCTGCGGAAAGCTGCAAACTTCTCGGTTTCCCCGCTGACGATCTCGGGCTGCACCGCCCAGCCCGCCGTCTCCTCCGCGATCCGCTCGCGAAGATGCGGCACGGCCGGCAGCACGACCTTCAGGTCGGGAATTGCCGCCTTCAGCAGAGCAGTGGCCGCACCGAAATCCGCCAGCAGGCGACTGATCTCGCTGCGGCGGCTGCCCGGAAGCACCAGAAGCACCGGCGCCACGTCGCCTGCGAGATCCACCCGCTCCCCGGGCCCGGGCCGCAGACGCTCGGCGCGCTCGATCAGCGGATGTCCGACATAGGTTGTCGCAGGACCACCCAGCTTCTTGTGTACCTCCGGCTCGAACGGCAGGATCGCAAGCAGGTGATCGACATAGGCGGACATGCGCCGCGCGCGGCCCGGCCGCCAGGCCCAGACCGACGGCGAGACATAGTCGACAATCGGAATATGAGGCGCCCGCTTGCGCACCCGCTTGGCAACGCTGTGGGTGAAGTCGGGGCTGTCGATGATCACGACAACATCAGGATCGGTCTCAAGGATATGGTCGACGGTCTGATAGACACGCTTGACGATCAGCGGCAGGCGCGGAAGCACGGCGGACAGTCCCATGACCGCGATATCGCTGATCGGAAACAGGGACGAAACGCCCTGCGCCGCCATGCGCTCGCCGCCCACGCCCAGAAACCGGATGGCATCCGGCGCCTGCGCCTGCGCCTTCAGCGCCTCGATCAGGCCCGCGCCGAGCTGGTCGCCGGATTCCTCGCCGACCACCAGATAGACCGAAAGCGGCGCATCAGCCCCTGCGTTCATCGCGACACCTCGCCAGCCTGATCCCTCCGCGCGAGAGGCTCGATCCCCCAGAGCGATATCGACAGCGCTTTCGCAAGCGCCTCGGTTTCCGCTCGCTCCGCGATCAGCACGCGCCCGGCCTCGATACCGATGCCGGAAAGACCGGCCTTCGCCGCGGCCCGGACCGTTTCAGGACCGATTGTCGGAAGATCCACCCGCATATCCTGACCGGGCTTGGCGCATTTCACGAGAACGCCGCCCTTGCCCTTCACACGGCCGCCGTCACGCACGGAACGGCACCGCTTCAGCATCGCGTCCGTGCCCTCTGCTCCTTCGACGGCGATCACCCGACCGCAGACACTGACCGCCGCTTGCCCGATATCCAGCCGCCCGAGCGCCATCACGGCTTCGCGTGCAAGCGCCAGGTCGCGGGACGCATCAGTGTCCGGATCCCGGCCGACGATCGTTCCGGGACGCGCCAGCAGCCCCGGCGCGACCTCATGCGCGCCGATGATGCGAAAGCCCTCGTCCTCGAACAGGCGAATGATCTTTTTCAGGATGGAATCGTCACCGCCGGCAAGCGAGGCGATGATCTTGGGAAGCCGGCGCATCGTGCCGAGATCGCCAACGATCTCGCGAAGTTCCGGACGCCGGGTCACGCTGCCGATCATGACCACGTCCCGGCAGCCCTCGCGCTCCAGCAAGGAGGCGAGTTTGCCGATCTGGCCCCAGCCGAGATAGGTGGGATTGTAATCGGCGACGCGCGGGTCCGCCTCTCCCTTGATGGCAATCGCAACAACCTGGCGACCATTCTCGATCACGGCCGCGATCACCTCGACGGGCAGACGCCCGCCACCGCAAATCACGGCAACCGGCGGCAAGGGCGCGCCCCCTGTCATGTTTTCTATCCGTCGCTCTTCGGCGTGCAAAACCGTCGGTCGGGTTCCGCCAGGATGAAGTCCGTGACCCGCTGAACGAGCGCACGGTCGGCATAGGCCGCCGCGACCGTCTCGGCGCGCTGACGCAGCGTCCCGCTGTTGTCGTCGAAGAGCTCCTTGAACGCGCTGCGCAGGGCGTGGATCTCCTCGCGCGCAAAGCCATGACGCTTCAGTCCGACGAGATTGAGCCCGTTGAGGCGTGCCCGGTTGCCCATCACCATGCCGAAGGGAATGAGATCGTTCTCAAGCCCCGCGAGCCCGCCAACGAAGGCGTTGTCGCCGATCCGCGTGAACTGGATCACCGCCGCGCCGCCGCCCATGATCACGTTGTCGCCAACGGTCACATGGCCCGCGATCATCACGTTGTTGGAGAGGATAATGCCATTCCCGAGCCGGGAATCGTGGCCAACGTGCGAATTGGCAAGAAACGCGCAGCGGTCGCCGATGACCGTCTCCAGGCCGCCGCCCTCGGTCCCCGGATTGATCGTCACGCCTTCGCGCATGATACAATCCTCGCCGATGGTCAGCGTTGCCGCCTCGCCGCGATACTTCAGGTCCTGGGCCTGATGCCCGATGGAAGCAAAGGGAAAGATCGTGCTGCGCGCACCGATCCGCGTCCGCCCGGCGACCACCGCGTGCGATTTAAGCTCAACGCCCGCGCCGAGCACGACATCGGCGCCGACATGGCAGAACGGCCCGATGCGCACACCGTCGCCAAGCTGCGCCCCGTCCTCGACAACCGCCGAGGCATGAATCTGTGCCGTCATGAATTCCCGCCTGACGCCCCATCGACGAGCATAGCGCTGATCTCGGCCTCGGCGACCTTCACCCCGTCGACCGTCGCGATCCCCTCGAACTTCCAGATGTTCGTCCGGTTGCGGATCTTGCGCATCTCGAAGCGCACCTGGTCGCCCGGAAGCACGGGCTTGCGGAACTTCACCTTGTCGATGGTCATGAAATACACGAGCTTCGGCGCGCCGGACTGACCGCGGGAATGCACGCAAAGCGCGCCTGCGGTCTGCGCCATGCCCTCGATCAGCAGCACGCCCGGCATCACCGGCTGGCCCGGGAAGTGACCCATGAAGTGCGGTTCGTTCGCCGTCACGTTCTTGATGCCGACAGCGCTGTTGTCTCCGTCCATATCGACGATCCGGTCGACCATCAGGAACGGATAACGATGCGGCAGAAGCTCCATAATCCGCAGGATATCGGCGCTATCGAGTGTGTTCTTATCGCCTTCGCTCATTTCGACGTCCTCAAGATGCCCATGTCTCGCACGCTCAGTCCTTGTCGCGCGCGCCCAAACCCCGTTCAGCAAGCTTGCTCAAGGTCTTGACCTCACGGAACCAGACCTTGACCGGTTTCGCCGGAACACCGCCGTACCGCGCACCCGCCGGCACATCCGCTTCGACGACACTCACGGCCGCGATTTGCGCGCCCATGCCCACGGTGACATGTCCGCGCACGCCGGACTGACCGCCGATCGCGACATAGTCTTCAAGGGTCGCGCTGCCGGAGATTCCGACCTGCGAGACGATCACGCAATGACGGCCGATCACGACGTTGTGCCCAATCTGGACCTGATTGTCGATCTTGGTGCCCTCGCCGATCACCGTATCCCGGTTCGCGCCCCGGTCCACCGTGGTGTTGGCGCCGATCTCGACATCATCCTGGATAATCACCCGACCGATTTGCGGAACCTTGAGATGCCCGCCCGGCCCCATCGCAAACCCGAAGCCGTCCTGACCGATGCACACGCCCGGATGAAGGATCACACGGTCGCCGATCAGCGCATGCTGGACCACCGCATTGGCGCCGACGGTACTGTTTCGCCCGATGCGCACGCCGGCCCCGATGACCGCGTTCGCCTGGATCAGGCTTCCCGCCCCGATCTCGACCCCGGGGCCGACAATCGCGCCATGTTCGATCACCACACCCTGTTCCAGGGACGCAGTTTCATCCACGCTGGCACGCGGCGAGATCCCCGCATTTGTGCCTTCCAGGGAATGCGGCCGCATGGCGGTCGGATAGAGTTTGCCGAGAACGATGCCCCAGGCCTTGTAGGGCTGGTCGACAACGATTGCGGCAACGCCCTCCGGCACTTTCGCCGCATGTTTCTTCGCCACCAGACAGGCGGCCGCCCGAGTGTCGGACAGCGCGTCCAGGTACTTGGTGTTGTCGAAGAAGACGAGATCGCCACTGCTCGCGTCCTCGAGCGGCGCAACACCGGTGATCTTGGCGGACGCCGGCCCGCCAGCCAGGTCGCCACCGACCCACTCCGTGATCGCGGACGCACTGACCGGCTCGAAAGCCGGAAAAAAGAAAGGGTCTGTCATAGGGTCACCACAGAAAAGCCGGCCGCCGAGGGTTCGGCGGCCGGATCACGTGTCCTGCATTCGCAAGGATCAGAAACGGGTGCCGCCACCGATCCGGAAGAACTGGGTGCGGTCGCCGGTTTCCTTCAGGAGCGGCCAGGCGAAATCGGCACGCAACGGCCCGAAGGGCGACGCCCACTTGACGCCGACGCCGGCGGAGATACGCGGCGAGAAGCCGTTGGAGAGAACCGATCCGGCCGGCTGGTTGCCGCCACATCCGTTGGCGGTCTCCACGCAGCGAACGATCGCCGGATCCGAGTCCCAAACCGCACCGAAGTCGGTAAAGACGGCGCCGGACAGGCCCAGTTCCTTGGGCAGGCCGAGGATCGGGAATTCGGCTTCCGCATTGGCGTGGACGTACCAGCGGCCACCGAGCGCGTCACCCGTGAGCGCGTCGCGCGGACCGATGCCCTGCGGCTCGAAGCCACGCAGCCAGCTATCGCTGTGCTGGAACTGGTCGGAGGCGCGCAGGTCGCGGCCGACACCCATGATGTTGCCGGCGCCGGCACGCAGGATACCGATCACGCCCCACTCGGGAAGCAGCTCCTTGTAGGCGCGCGCATCAACAGTCGTCGAAATGAAGCGGCTGTCACCGCCCAGACCGGCGAAATCCTGAGCGAACTTGAAGTAGAAGCCGTCGCGCGGGTTAAGCCGGCTGTCGCGTGTATCCCAGACCAGGGCATAGCCGATCGAGGACGTCAGGTTGCGACCAAGCGAGGTGCGAAGACCGTTGGAGATAATGGTTCCAGCATCCTGCGTCAGCTTCTGGTCGAAGATCCGATAAACCAGGTTCAGGCGCAGTTCGTCGTCGCGCAGCGGCAGGCCGAGGCCGATCGAGCCGCCCGTCGTCTGGAGCTCGTAGTTGCGGTAGTCGTTGCGATCGAAGGACTTGCGATAGGCGTCCAGCGAAAGCGCGATGCGACGGCCGAGGAAATACGGCTCGGTGAAAGCGAACTCATAGGACTGCGTCGACGAACCGACACCGACACGGGCACTGACGAACTGGCCGCGTCCGAGGAAGTTCTTCTCGCTGATGGTGACATCGCCAATGACACCGTCGGACGTGGAGTAACCGATACCGAAGCCGACCTCACCCGTTGCCTGCTCTTCGACATCGACGTTGATGACGATGCGGTCGGGCGCACTGCCCCGCGAGGTGGTGATCCGGACATCCTTGAAGAACTGGAGGTCCTTCAGCCGGCGCTCCGCCTTGTCGAGCAGGACACGGTTGAAGGCATCGCCCTCGGCCAGGTCGAACTCGCGACGGATGACATATTCCCGCGTGCGGTCGTTGCCGCGAATGTTGATCCGCTCGATGTAAACCCGCGGGCCTTCCTCAATGTAGTAGGTCAGCGAGATCGTGCGGTTTTCATAGTCGCGGCTCGCCCGCGGACGGATCTGCGCGAAGGCATAGCCCTGGCGCGACACGTCGAGGGTCAGGTCCTCAAGCGTCTTCTCGACGTCGAGCGACGAATAGGTGTCACCCGGATCGGTGCGGATCTTGCGACGCAGCTCTTCCGGATCGACGCTCGACAGCGACGTCTGGAGGTCGATGTCGCCATAGGTGTACTGCTCACCCTCTTCCACGGTGAAGGTCACGTAGAAGACGTTTTCCTCGCGGTCGAGGTCGGCGACAGCCGAGACGATCTGGAAGTCGGCGTAGCCGTAACGATAGTAGAACTGGCGAAGCAGCTCCTGGTCCGCATCGAGACGATCCGGATCGAAGGAGTCGGTCGTGCGCAGGAAGCTGAGGAGACCGCTCTGGCGCGTGCGGATCACGTCGCGCAGACGACCGTCACTGAACTTGGTGTTGCCGATGAAGGTGATGCGCTCGATGCCAGTCCGATCGCCCTCGTTGATCTCGAACACGAGGTCGACGCGATTGTTCGACCGGTCGATGATCTTCGGCTCGACGGTCGCGCGGTAGCGACCGGAGCGGCGATAGGCCTCGAGAATGTTCTGAACGTCCGACTGCACCTTCGCATTGGTGAGCATGGACCGCTCTTCCGTGCGCACGACACCCGTGAGGGTCTTGTCGTTGAGCCGCTTGTTCCCCTCGAAGGAAATCCGGTTGACCATCGGGTTTTCCGTGACGGTCACCACGAGGGCATTGCCCTGGCGGTTGATCGACACGTCACCGAACAGACCGGTCGCAAAGAGCGTCTTCAGCGATTCGTCCACGTCGGAGGGACCATAGGGCCGACCTGGCCGGATGGTCAGGTAGCTCTCGACGGTGGAGGCTTCAACGCGCGTGTTGCCACGCACGATGATGCGGCTGACCGTGGCGGCGGAGGCCTCGACGGCACCGATCACGGGGAGCGAGCCGGAAAGGATCGGCGCGAAACCGCTCAGGATGGCGGCTACCAGGATCGTTCTGGTGAGGTTCTGCAAACACTGCATAAAGACGCTTCGCCTTCGGTTTTCCGTCAACCGGTGAACACGCAGGCCGCGCAGACACCAGGACAGTCAGATTCTCTATATCCGTCAGTCGTTTTACAGGCTTTTTCCAACGACGCAACCACACATGACCGCGTTTCCGCGTTTCCCGACAAAGCGTTGCACCGGCGACACGCAGCCTCGCCTAGAGCGAACTGAGATGGAGCACGTCGTTCCAGGTCGCAAAGACCATCAGGAACAGCACGATCGCAATGCCGATCCGGAATCCGTACTCCTGCGTCCTTTCGCTCAGCGGCTTCCCGCGCAGGGCCTCCGCGGCATAGAAAAGCAGGTGGCCGCCATCGAGCATCGGGATCGGCAACAGGTTCAGGAGACCGATGCTTACCGACAGGATCGCCGTCAGGTTCAGCAGGGCTGCGAAGCCGAGCGTCGCCACCTGCCCGGAAATCTGGGCCACGCGGATCGGACCGCCGAGTTGGTCGACGGATTCGCGTCCGGTGACGATCCCCGCGATGTAGCCGGCCGTCCGCGAGACGACGAACCAGGTTTCCTTGCCGCCCTCGACCACCGCCTCAACGGGCCCGAAACTGCGCAGAATCACGTCTTCCTGGTTGGCGCTGCGGCTCACGCCAAGCTGACCGACCCTTTGCACATTGCCGAACCGGTCGCGGATTTCGCGTCGGTTGGGCGTAACGACCAGATCAAGCGTCTGCGTTCCGCGCTCGACCGTGACGTTGAGCGGGACATCCGCGCTCACGCTGACGATCCTCTGCAGGTCGGAGAACGTCTCGACCGCCTTCCCGTCAATGGCGATAATCAGATCGCCCTGCTCAAGGCCGGCCTCGGCTGCCGCGCTGTTTTCCTGCACCTGATCGACCCGCGGGGAGATTTCCGGGCGGCCCATGGTCGAAAACAGCACCGCGAATATCACGATGGACAGCAGGAAATTGGCAAACGGTCCCGCAGCAACGATTGCCGCACGCCGGCCCACGCTCTTCGTCTGGAAGGCGCCGGCACGTTCCGTCTCGCTCATCCGCGCCAGTGCATCTGTATCGGGAGCGCTGGCCTCGTTCTCGTCGCCGGCGAATTTCACATAGCCGCCGAGCGGAATGGCCGACACTTTCCAGCGCGTGCCGTGCTTGTCGTCGCGACCGAACAATTCCGGGCCGAAACCGACGGAAAACGCGACAACCCGCACGCCGCACCAGCGCGCGACGAGGAAGTGGCCGAGTTCGTGAAAGAAGACCACGATCGTCAATACGAAGAGGAACGGCAGGATATATCCGGCAACAGACCCGAACAGCGATCCGATCAATTCCATGTTGTCTCCTTCGGCAGGCGTTGCCCGCCCCGCGCCGTCGGCGCGTCCTCGATATCCCAACGGGTCCGGCATGCCTGTGCGCCGGCCCCGCCGAAGCGTGTCTCTAGTGCGCGATGCGCGAAAGCTCTTCCAGCGAGACCTGCCGCGCGGCCGCATCCACCGCCATCACATCCACGATGGAGCGCGCCTCATTCAGGTCGCCACTCGCCGTCATGCGCTCGAGCACGCGTTCAATGGTCTCCGCGATCCCGAGAAACCCGAGTTTGCGGTCCAGGAACGCCTTTACCATCACCTCGTCGGCCGCGTTCAGCGCTGCGGATGCCGCAGTCCCCGACGTCATGGCCGCACGTGCCAGCCTCAGCGCAGGGAACCGCACGGGGTCCGGCGTCTCGAAGGTGAGCGTTGCCAATGCGGCAAGATCAAGGCGTTGCGCGGGCGTATGCATGCGCCGCGGCCAGGCCAGGCAATGGGAAATCGGCGTTCGCATATCCGGAGCCCCGAGTTGTGCAAGCACGGACCCGTCGGAATATTGCACCATTCCATGAACAACAGATTGAGGATGAACCAGAACCTCCAGCTGATCCTGTCGCAGCGGAAACAGATGATGCGCCTCGATGATCTCGAAACCCTTGTTCATCATCGTCGCGCTGTCGATCGAAATACGCGCGCCCATGCTCCAGTTGGGATGTTTCAACGCGGCCTCGGGCGTAACCACACGCATTTCGTCCAGCGTATAGGTTCTGAAAGGACCACCGGATGCGGTGAGCGTCAGGCATTCGATCTGCTCGATGTTGCCCTGCTCGAACACCTGAAACACGGCATTGTGTTCGGAATCCACGGGAAGGATTGTCGCTCCCGACGCACGGGCCGCGGACATGAACAGGTCGCCGGCACACACAAGGCATTCCTTGTTGGCGAGAGCGATGGTCGTGCCCTGCCGGACGGCGGCAAGCGTCGGCGCCAGACCGGCCGCGCCCACAATGGCTCCGACCAGCATGTCGACCGGGCGAACGGCGGCCTCCGCAATCGCGGAAGGCCCTGCCGCGCAGGTGATCCCCGTGCCGGCGAGCGCGGCCTTCAGGCTCTCGTAGGCGCTTTCGTCCGCAACCACGGCATGGTCAGCACGGACCCGGATCGCGGCCGCGGCAAGCGCCTCCGCATTCGTGTTCGCGGTGAGCGCGCAGATATCGAAACGGTCCGGATTGCGCGCCACGAGATCAAGCGTGCTCGTACCGATCGATCCACTGGCACCGAGAATGCTCAGGCGCAACGGCGCGTTTGCCGCGCGCCCCGGGTCGGTCTGCCGGCTTCGGGTGTCAGCCACGCGTCAATAACCCCGCATCGAGATGATCTGTCCGACGGGATCGCCCGCCGACCCGGTCAGGAAAACGGCAACCGCATATCCGAGAACGGCGGCCCCGACGAGCCCGTCCAAACGGTCCATCACACCCCCGTGCCCGGGAATGATATGGCCGGAATCCTTGACGCCGAAATGGCGCTTCAGCGCGGATTCAAACAGATCGCCAACCTGGGAAAACACCGAGAGAACCGCTGCGAACGCCAGCCAGACACCGGGACTTGCCCGCCCGGTGAGCAAAAATCCGATCCAGCCGACCGCAACCGCCGCCGCAAAGCCGCCAAGGGCGCCGCTCCAGGTCTTTTTCGGCGAAACCCGGACCCAGAGCTTGGGGCCTCCGACCCGCCGTCCGACGAAGTAGGCAATGATATCGGTCGCCCAGACCACGCCGAACAGAAACACGATCACGGCAAGGCCGGCCGACCCGTCCCGAAGCGCGATCAAGACCGCGCCGGAGCTGCCGGCATAGACGATGCCGGCAGCGAGCCACAGGGTCTGTTTGTGCCGCTGCACACTCCCAAGGAGCGCAAGACCGGCGGAACTCACGAGCAGAAGCGCGAAACCGGCCTCGATCTCACCCGCAGCAGCTGCAACCGCAGCACCAACAACGCTTGCATAGCCAATCGCGCTGGCAAGGGTCTCATGCTGCGCCCGGACGATCAGGATCCATTCGCGCAGCAGGATAAGCGCGCAGGCGCCGGCTCCAAGCGCGAACCAAGTGCCTCCGAGAGTGGTCACCAGCAGGGCGGCGGGAACGAGCAGGACCGCGGAGAGCACGCGCAGCCGAAGTTCGGATCGCCGGGCGACGGGCGGTGAGCCGGGTGGCGGTCCGTCGCTCATCTGGCGACTTTCGCCGACAGACCGCCGAAGCGCCGGTCGCGCGCGGCATAGGCCGCGAATGCCTGCTCGAGCGCCCGTTCGTCAAAGTCCGGCCAGTGAACGTCGGGAAAATAGAACTCGGCATAGGCCGCCTGCCAGAGCAGGAAATTGGACAGCCTCTGCTCGCCGCTGGTGCGGATGATCAGATCCGGGTCGGGAAGCGCTGCGGTGTCGAGATACTGCGCGATCCGCGCCTCCGTGACGTCGCCCGCTGTGAGCTTGCCGGCCTCGACGTCCTCTGCAATGCGCCGGATCGCCCGGGCGATCTCGTTGCGACCGCCGTAATTGAAGGCGACGACCAGCGTCATGCCCGTGTTGTCGCGGGTCAGCGCCTCGCCTTCCTCGATCAGGCCGAGAATGCGCGCGTCGAGACCCTCGCGTTCGCCGATCATCTCGACCCGCACGTTCTGGCGGTGGATCTCCGCCAGGTCCCGGCGCACGAAACGTTCGAGCAACCCCATGAGGAAGCCGACTTCCGCCGCGGGGCGGTTCCAGTTTTCGGACGAGAAGCTGAACAGCGTGAGAACCTTCACGCCGCGATCGGAGCAATGGCGCACGATGCGACGCAGGGCGGTGACGCCGGCGCGATGGCCCTCCGTGCGCGGAAGTCCGCGCTTCACCGCCCATCGCCCGTTGCCGTCCATGATCACGGCGACATGCCGCGGAACGTCGACGCGCTCCGCCGCGCTGACCTGTGCGGATACGTTCAGGCCTGCCGTCACCGTCATCCCCTGCTCCCTTTCGCTGTGATCACATCGCAACTTGCAATCAGATCTGGGAGATTTCCTGTTCTTTCTTGGCAAGCATCGCGTCAATGTCGGCAATCATCGCGTCGGTCATCTTCTGGACGCGGTCGGCGGACACGCGGCTGTCGTCCTCGCTGATGCTGCCGTCCTTTTCCAGCTTCTTCAGCGTTTCCATGCCGTCGCGACGAACGTGGCGGACGGCCACCTTCGACTGTTCGGCATATTTGTGCGCGATCTTGATCAGGTCCTTGCGCCGCTCTTCATTCAGTTCGGGAATCGGCAGACGCAGGTTGGTGCCGTCCACGACCGGATTGAGACCAAGGTTCGATTCGCGGATCGCGCGCTCGACGGCGCCTACCATCGACTTGTCCCAGACCTGAACGGAGATCATGCGCGGCTCAGGAACGCTGACCGTGGCCACCTGGTTGATCGGCATCGGCGATCCATAGGCCTCGACCGAGATCGCATCCAGCATGCTGGAGGATGCGCGACCGGTGCGCAGACCGGCAAGATCGGTCTTGAGGACGGCAATCGCCCCGGTCATCCGACGCTCGAGATCGCCAAAATCGACATCCTGATCCGCCATAGTGTCCTCTCTCATCATTTCACGCGAACGGCCTTGCGCCGGTCGTCCCAACACATTGCGTCTTATTTCCATGACGCGCGGCGGAAACGCAAGCGCTTCCGCATCGCGCGTCCCTGTGAAATCCATGCTCAAACCGGGAAAACACGAGAGCACCCGCCGCACATTGGCAGACGGCGGCGATTTCCGGCAATCAATCGGAAATGACTGTGTAAAGCCCTGCCCCGTTCATCACATCCACCAAAGCACCGGGCGTGCGGATGGAAAACACGATCACGGGAATCGCATTGTCGCGCGCGAGCGCGATTGCCGTGGCATCCATGACCTTGAGGTCCCGCCCGAGAACTTCGCCGGGCGTCAGCGAGTCGTAGCGCTCCGCATCCGGCACCTTCTTGGGATCGGCCGAATAGACCCCGTCGACGCTCGTGCCTTTCAAGAAGGCGTCGCAGCGCATCTCCGCGGCCCGCAGCGCGGCGCCGCTGTCGGTGGTGAAGAACGGGTTGCCCGTACCGCCGGCGAAGACGATCACGTCTCCGTCTTCCATGTAGCGCTCGGCGCTGCGCTGGGTGAAGGTCTCGCAGATCGAGGGCACCGGAACGGCGGACAGCACGCGCGCCGGGACGCCGAGGCGGCGCAGGGCATCGGCGAGCGTCAGCGAATTCATCACGGTCGCCAGCATGCCCATGTGGTCGCCGGTGACCCGGTTCCCGCCCTTGGCGGCAACCGCGACGCCGCGAAAGATGTTGCCGCCGCCGACAACGACCCCGACCTGGGCCCCAAGGCTCACGGCCTCGGCGATTTCCTTGGCAACGCGGCCGACGGTCTCGGGATCGATCCCGAATTCCTGCGACCCCATAAGGGCCTCGCCCGACAGTTTTACAAGCACCCGCCGCCAGCGAAGTTGTCTCGTCATCTTTTTGTCTCGCCGTTTGGGTTGGCCGGTTCTGTTCTTATAGGGTCCGGCAAGGCGGCAAACCGCTGCACTGACGGGCCACGATGCCGGACAGAAGAAAGGCGCCGGAATGACCGGCGCCTTTGTCGGGGCTTAACTGCCTGCCGCCGCGGCGACTTCGGCCGCGAAATCCGTCTCTTCCTTTTCGATCCCCTCGCCAAGGGCGAAACGGACGAATCCGGTCAGCTTGACCGGGCTGCCGAGATCCTTCGCGAAAGCTTCGATGGCCTGCTCGATCGTCTTGTCCGGGTCGATGACGAAGGCCTGCTTCTCCAGCGTCACTTCCTCGTAGAACTTGCGCAGGCGACCCTCGACCATCTTTTCGATGATGTTCTCGGGCTTGCCGGATTCACGCGCCTGTTCCGAAAAGATCTGACGTTCGCGTTCGACGACGTCGGCATCGAGCGACGCAACATCGAGGGACAGCGGGTTGGTCGCTGCGACATGCATCGCGATCTTGCGGCCGAAAGCGGTGACCTGCTCGGCATCGCCGGTCGATTCCAGCGCGACAAGCACGCCGATCTTGCCCATGCCGTCGGCAATCGCGCCATGGACATAGGTTGCGACAGCGCCATTCTCGACGGAAAGCGCGGCCGCGCGACGCAGCGACATGTTCTCGCCGATCGTTGCGATCGCTTCCTTGATCTCGTCGCCGACCGTCTTGTCGCGCCCCGGGAACGGAGCGTCGGCAAGGGCCTCGACGTCGCCATTGACGGCAAGCGCCGCCTGCGACGTCCCGGCGATCAGCGCCTGGAAGGCGTCGTTGCGGGCGACGAAGTCGGTTTCGGAGTTCAGCTCGACCACCGCCGCACGGGTGCCTTCCGACGCCACGCCGACAAGACCTTCGGCCGCGACGCGGCCGGCCTTCTTGGCGGCCTTCGCCAGACCCTTGGTGCGCAGCCAGTCGACGGCCGCGTCCATGTCGCCGTTGTTCTCTGCAAGGGCAGCCTTGCAGTCCATCATGCCCACGCCGGTCTTTTCGCGGAGCTCTTTCACCATCGCTGCGGTAATGCTCATAGATCGCCTCGTTGACGGGTGTTTACCCCGGCATTTCTAGCCGAGGCCTCACATAAGAATAATGACAGAAACGCTCAGGCGCTTCGCCCGGCAGACGCGGTGGACTGCCGGGCAGCGCAGGGGTTTCGTCAGCCGGCCTGCGCCGGGGTTTCTTCGGCAGTCGCCGCTTCGGCCGGAGCCTCGCTCGCGGCTTCCGTTTCCAGCGCCGGCTCGACCGGAGCTTCCTCGGCTGCGCCGACGTCGATACCCATGCCGCCCTGGGCACGGGAAATGCCGTCGATTGCGGCGCGGGCGATCAGATCGCAATAGAGGCTGATGGCACGGCCCGCGTCGTCGTTGCCCGGAACCGGGTAGTCGATGCCGACCGGATCGCAGTTGCTGTCGACGATGGCGGCGACCGGAATGCCAAGACGCTTGGCTTCCTGGATGGCGATCGCCTCGCGGTTGGTGTCGATCACGAACAGGAGGTCCGGCAGACCGCCCATGTCCTTGATGCCGCCAAGGTTGCGCTCGAGCTTCTCGCGCTCGCGGTCCATGAAGAGCCGCTCTTTCTTGGTCAGGCCGCTCGGATTGCTGAGCGTCTCTTCCAGCTTGCGCAGACGCTGGATCGACTGGGAGATGGTCTTCCAGTTGGTCAGCATGCCGCCAAGCCAGCGGGCATTGACGTGGTACTGCGCGGAGCGACGGGCGCTCTCGGCAACCGCTTCCTGTGCCTGGCGCTTGGTGCCGACCAGCAGCACGCGGCCGCCGGCGGCGACGGTGTCGGACACCGTCTTCAGCGCCTGGTGCAGCAGCGGAACGGTCTGCGCGAGATCGAGAATATGAATGTTGTTGCGGACACCGAAGATGTAGTCGCCCATCTTCGGGTTCCAACGGTGCTTCTGGTGACCGAAGTGGACACCAGCTTCCAGCAGCTGACGCATAGAGAATTCGGGCAGGGCCATGGCCGTGCAACTCCTTGATTTTCCGGTTAGACCTCCGCAGGGCGTGGCAGCGCTCGCGCGCTTACACCGGATGGACTCCGTTCAAGAACGAAAACCGACCCTGCGTGTGGAATGCGCGCGTTATAGTCGTCGTTGACCGGCAATTCAAGCCCGCGCGGGCGTGATGGGCAATTCCGTCGCCGGCGGGCCGCACAAAGCAGGCGTTCCGGCGCAACACCTCATGCGACGGGCCGAAGGATTGCCATCGACCCCAACGGTTCACGCAGCGGCAATGCGGGCCGATACCAGCTGCCTCTGTTGCGCACCCCGTCGCAGGAGGCCGGGTGCGATTCGCCTCTTGCCAGACGGGCGGTCAGGCGAGCTGGACCTCGACCACGCCCTGGATCGTCTTCATCGCGCCGGCGATCTGGGGCGACAGGCGATAGCCGCCCGGAAGCTTGACCTCGACCTCCCTTGCCCCGCCCTCGGCCAGCACGACGACACTGACATCGCCATCCCCGCGCTCGCTCAGGTGACGCTGCAGCCGGCGGGCCGCTTCGGGGTGATTGAGGAACACCGTCAGGCTCCGCTGGACCTGGGCGGCCGCATCCTCGAGCGGCTTGACCGACTGGATCCTAAGGCTTGGCTCATCGTCGCGCATGTCGGCGCCGACGAGCAGCACCACGGATTTTCCAGGCTCCACGGCATCGCGATATTGCTGCAGGGATTCCGAAAACAGCAGCGCCTCATACTGGCCCGTTGGATCGGACAGACGCACGATCCCCATGCGGTTGCCGGAGCGGGTCTTGCGCTCCTGGCGTCCGAGCACGGTTCCGGCAAGCCGGCCGGCGGTCGCGCCCTGCTTCACCGCCTGCGCGAAATCCGCCCACATCTGCACCCGCATGCGCTCCAGCAGAGGCATGTAGGAATCAAGCGGGTGGGCGGACAGATAGAAACCGATGGCCGATTGTTCGCGCTGCAGCCGTTCCTCCGGCAGCCAGTCGTCCGTATTGGGGAGGTGCACCTCCTCGCCCCCTTCGCTGCCGCCGAACATGTCGTTCTGCCCGCTCAGCGCCTCTTCGTCGGTGCGCTGCGCGACCCCCAGAATGCGGTCCATCCCGGCAACCAGACGGGCCCGGTTGGAATCCAGCGCATCGAAGGCCCCGGCGTTGACAAGGCTTTCAAGCGTCCGCTTGTTCACCTGGCGCGCGCTGATCCGGGTTGCGAAATCGCCGATGCTGGCGAAGGGCTTGTCGCCGCGCACCTCGATGATGTGCTCCACCGCCTGTTCGCCAACGCCCTTGATCGCGCCCATGGCGTAACGGATCTTCCCGTCCTCGACCGAGAAATGCACGCCGGAATGGTTCACCGAAGGCGGCAGGACCTCCACCTTCATCCGCCGCGCTTCGACACAGAAGTCGCTCAGCTTGTCGGTGTTTCCAAGATCCAACGTCATCGACGCGGCCATGAATTCGACCGGGTGGTTGGCCTTGAGCCAGGCGGTCTGGTAGGAGACCAGCGCATAGGCGGCGGCGTGCGACTTGTTGAAACCGTAGTTGGCGAATTTCGCGACCAGATCGAAGATCGAACCGGCCTGCCCCTTGTCGATGCCCCGCTCCACGGCCCCGTCGACGAACCGCGCCCGCTGCACTTCCATTTCCGCGGCGATCTTCTTGCCCATTGCGCGGCGCAAAAGATCGGCTTCGCCGAGCGAATAGCCCGACAGAACCTGGGCGATCTGCATCACCTGTTCCTGATAGACGATGATGCCGTTGGTCTCGATCAGGATCGGCTCAAGCAGCGGATGCAGGCAATCGGGCTCCTGCTCGCCGTGCTTGACCGCATTGTAGACCGGGATGTTGTCCATCGGGCCCGGGCGGTAGAGCGCGACCAGGGCGATGATGTCCTCGAAGCGGTCTGGCTTCATGCCCGCGATCGCACGGCGCATGCCCTGACTTTCCAGCTGGAACACGCCGACGGTCTCGCCCGCCGCCAGCAGGCGATAGGTGGCCGGGTCGTCCATCGGCAAGCCGGCCATGTCGACGGTGATGCCCTTGTCGGCGATCAGCTTCACCGCCGTATCGATCACCGTCAGCGTCTTCAGGCCGAGGAAGTCGAACTTGACCAGTCCCGCTTGCTCCACCCACTTCATGTTGAACTGCGCAACCGGCATGTCGGAGCGCGGGTCGCGGTAGAGCGGAACCAGCTGCTCCAGCGGACGGTCGCCGATCACCACGCCGGCGGCATGCGTCGAGGCATGTCGGTAGAGGCCCTCGAGCTTCTGCGACATCGCCAGCAGACGTGCGACGATCTCCTCGTCGCGCTGCGCCTCCTGCAAGCGCGGCTCGTCGCGGATCGCCTGTTCGAGCGTTACCTGCTGGCCAGGCGTCGCCGGCACCATCTTGGACAGGCGGTCGACCTGGCCATAGGGCATCTGCAGGACGCGGCCGACATCGCGCAACACGGCGCGCGCCTGCAGCGTTCCGAAGGTGATGATCTGCGCAACCTGCGCCCGGCCGTATTTCTCCTGAACGTAGCGGATCACCTCCTCGCGGCGGTTCTGGCAGAAATCGATGTCGAAATCCGGCATCGACACACGTTCCGGATTAAGAAACCGCTCGAACAGAAGCGCATAACGCATAGGATCAAGGTCAGTAATGGTCAATGACCATGCCACCAGAGAACCGGCACCCGAGCCGCGGCCCGGCCCGACCGGGATGTCATGCGCCTTCGCCCACTTGATGAAGTCGGCAACGATCAGAAAGTAGCCGGGAAAGCGCATCCGCTCGATGACGCCAAGCTCATAGTCGAGACGGGACCAGTAATCCTCCTCCGACACATTCGGCGCGAGGCCATGTGCGGCCAGCCGGGCGGACAGCCCCTCCTTTGCCTGCCTGCGCAACTCCTCGACCTCGGCCGTGAAGGCCGCTTCCGGGTCGTCGGACGCACCGGCAAATTGCGGCAGGATGGGCGCGTGCTTGAGCGGGCGCGCATGACAGCGGCGGGCGATCTCCACCGTGTTCGCGGTCGCCTCCGGCAGGTCGGCGAAAAGCTCCAGCATTTCCGCGCGGGTCTTGAAGCAATGCTCCGGTGTCAGCCGGCGCCGGTCGTCCTCAACGAGCACACGCCCCTCGGAAATGCAGATCAGCGCGTCATGCGCTTCGTAGTCGTCGCGATGGGCGAAGAACGGCTCGTTCGTCGCAACAAGCGGCAGGTCCAGCTCATAGGCGAGCGCGACCATATCGGGCTCCGTCGCGATCTCTTCCGGCATGTCGTGACGCTGGACCTCGACGTAGAGGCGGTCAGCGAAGCCGGCCTTCAAGGTCTGGAGCCGTGCACGCGCCAGGGTCATGTCCCCGGCGACCAGAGCTTGTCCGACCGGCCCGGCAACCCCGCCCGTCAGAAGGATCAACCCATCGGCATGATCCAGGAGACGATCCGAGGTCACATGCGCCTGGACGGAAGGGTCGGTATCCAGATAGGCCCGGCTGACGATATCCATCAGGTTGGCGTAACCGGACTGATCGGCGGCAAGCAGCACGACATCGCTCAGATGGACAGTCTCGCGTCCCTTCTTCACACCGCCGTCCTGAAAATCGACCGGGATCTGCACCCCGACGATCGGCTGCACCCCCGCCCCCCAGGCCTTTTCCGAAAACTCGAGCGCGCCGAACAGATTGGCCGTGTCGGTGATCGCGATCGCCGGCTGGTCGTCGGCACGCGCCAGATCGATGAGCCGGCCGAGCGGCAACGCCCCCTCAAGCAGCGAGAAAGCCGAATGCACGCGCAGATGCACAAACCCGACGTCGGACATGAACCCTCTTCGACCCTTGAGCTCCTGCGCGAACGCCGGTCTGCATTCGCGCCCCGAGCGGGAAAATCCCGCAAGGAAAAAGAGCATCAAGTGTCGATGGTGCGAAAGCCCGTGTCGAGCCCCCGTACGGCTCCCTCCCCAGAAAGTGCCGGCTGCTCCACAGTGTCACAACAGGGGAAGAAGCGCGTCAGACCCGCGCAAGCTCGACCAGGACATCGCTCCAGATCAGCATCGTCGCGCCCAGCAGAACCAGGGAGCCAAGCGCCGCCAGGTCCTGAAGTGTCTCTCGAAAATCGTCGAGCATGGTGCCCTCCCGCGTCTCAAACCCTCGATAAAACCTAGTATGTTCTTTTTTTGTTCTTTTTGCAAGCCCCCTGCGGCGGACCGACCTCCGGCAGCGCAACTATGGTAAAGGGATCCTGAACAATGCCGGGAGCGCGGCCCTTCACCACCGCGCCACAATTCGCTTTCCCTCTTGACCTTTTCGCCCGCCACCGCGATCTTGCCGGCATCCAGAGGACGACCTCCCCGCCATGGGCAAATTCACCGGGACGACCCGGTCATGGGGAATGACATGTCCTGGATTCTTCTGATTGTTGCCGGTCTGCTCGAGGTCGTCTGGGCCTTCGCGATGAAACAATCCGCCGGCTTCTCTCGCCTCACCCCGACACTCTTGATGCTGGTCGCGATGCTCGGCTCCTTCACCTTGCTCGCGCTTGCCATGCGCAGCCTGCCACTCGGTACCGCCTATATGATCTGGACGGGCATCGGCGCGGTCGGCGCGTTCATTGTCGGGGTCGGATATCTCGGAGAAGAGCTGTCCCTGCAGCGGCTGATTGCTGCCGCGCTGATCATCGCCGGCATGGTGACGATGAAACTGTCGTGAGCCAGGCGTCAGGAACCGGCGGGGCACGCAAGGCGCGTTGCGCTCCCGGTGTCGCGATCGGCGGCCGGATCCCGGTCTAGAGTTCCACGACCTGCCGGTCGCGAAGCGTGATCCGGCGATCCATGCGCGAAGCGAGCTCCATGTTGTGCGTCGCGATCAGCGCCGCCAGACCCGACGCACGCACCAGCGCCACCAGCGCATCGAACACATAGGCGGAGGTCACCGGATCGAGGTTTCCGGTCGGTTCGTCGGCGAGGAGAACGCGCGGCGCATTGGCAACGGCACGCGCGATCGCCACCCGCTGCTGCTCGCCGCCGGAGAGCTCCGACGGCCGGTGATCGGCCCGGGGACCCAGCCGCATGTAGTCGAGCAGCTGGCTTGCGCGCTCGCGCGCCTCGCGCTTGTCGAGACCGCGGATCAACTGCGGCATCATCAGGTTCTCAAGCGCGGTGAACTCGGGCAAAAGGTGATGGAACTGATAGACGAACCCCAGGCTGAGCCGGCGCATGCGGGTTCGTTCGGCATCGGCCAACCCCTCGCAGGCAACGCCGCCGATCAGCACCTCGCCGCTGTCGGGACGCTCCAGCAGGCCGGCAATATGCAAAAGGGTGGACTTGCCGGCTCCCGACGGCGCGACCAGCGCGACGAGCTCGCCCGGGTTCAGCGCGAGATTGGCATCGCGCAGGATCTCCAGCTGGCCCTCGCCCTCGCGAAAGGCCCGGCACACCCCGGACAGAACCAGCGGCAGCGCGTCGGCCTGCCCGTCGTGCAGATGCTCCATATCCATCGTCATTCGTACCTGAGCGCCTCGACCGGATCCAGCCGGGCTGCGCGCCATGCCGGATAGAGTGTCGCCAACAGCGACAGCACCATGGCCATCACGACGACGGAGAGCGTTTCGCCGGTGTCCATCTCCGCCGGCAGCCGGCTGAGGAAATAGAGTTCCGGCGAAAACAGCTCGGTGCGAGTCATCCAGGAAATCGCCTGCCGGATGCTCTCGATATTGAGACAGACCACAAAGCCGAGGAGAAAGCCGGCAAGCGTGCCGACGATCCCGATGCTCGCGCCGGTGATCACGAACACCCTGAGGATCGCGCCGCGGGTGGCTCCCATGGTGCGCAGGATGGCGATGTCGCGCCCCTTGTCCTTCACCAGCATGGTCATGCCGGAGATGATGTTGAGGGCCGCCACGATCACGATCAGCGTCAGGATCAGGAACATCACGTTGCGCTCGACCTCGAGCGCTGAGAAGAACGTCATGTTGCGCGACCGCCAGTCGCTGACGAAAGCGGGCCGCCCCGCGCCCTCCTCGATCTTCGGGCGAAGCTCGCCGACCATGTCGGGATCCGATGTGAACACCTCGATCCCCGTGGCGATGCCTTCCTGATTGAAATAAAGCTGCGCCTCCGTCAGCGGCATGAAGGCGATCGTGCCGTCGTATTCCGACATGCCGATCTCGAAGATAGCGGCAATCGGATACCCCTTGACGCGCGGCGTGACGCCAAGCGCCGTGACGTTTCCGCGCGGGCTGACCAGCGTGATGCGGTCGCCGACCGTCACGCCGAGCTGTTGCGCCATGCGGGTGCCGATCGCAAGCCCCTGCCCCTCGTCGAACCCGTCGAGTGTGCCGGTCTTCACCGTGTCGGCGACGAGCGGCAGCTTGCGCAGGTCCACTTCGCGAACCCCGCGCACCAGCGCGCCGAACGCCCCCGACGGTCCCGACACCAGTGCCTGTCCTTCCACGAAGGGAAGCGTGAAGGTGACGTTTTCCAGGTTCTCGATCCGGGAGGCGACGGCGTCATAGTCGTCGAGCTCGCTGCCGATCGGCTGGATCAGCAGGTGACCGTTGATGCCGAGGATCTTCGACAGCAACTCCCCGCGAAACCCGTTCATCACCGCCATGACGATGATCAGCGTGGCAACGCCGAGCATGATGCCGAGAAAGGAAAAGCCGGCGATCACCGAAATGAAGGTCTCCCGGCGCCGTGACCGCAGGTAGCGGCCGGCCAGCATCCACTCGAACCCGGCAAACATCCGGGTTTCACCCACGTCCCTGGTCGTCGCCGCGCCGTCTGTCATTCCCGCCTCTCGCGCCCCTGCGCCCCTTGCCTGGACCTCACGTGCCGGACCGGCTTTCGACCAGGCGGTTGACGGCGTCCTGCACCGACATCGCGACGCGTTCGCCGCTTGCGCGATTCTTGAGTTCGACCGTGCCGTCCTTCAGCCCGCGCGGGCCGACGACAAGCTGCCACGGCAGGCCGATGAGATCCATCGTTGCGAATTTCGCGCCCGCACGCGTGTCGACATCGTCGAGAAGCACGTCGAGCCCCGCCGCCGACAGTTGCGCCTCGATCTCGTCGCAGGCGGCGTCGGTCGCCGCGTCGCCGGGCTTCAGATTGATCAGGCCAACGTCGAACGGCGCGACGGAGGCGGGCCACACGATGCCGTCGTCATCGTGATGCGCCTCGATGATCGCACCGAGAAGCCGCGACACGCCAACGCCGTAGGAGCCCATGTGAACCGGCACTTCGACGCCGTCGGGGCCGGCGACCTTTGCGTTCATCGGTTCGGAGTATTTCGTGCCGAAATAGAAAATGTGTCCGACCTCGATGCCCCGCGCCGACATGCGCGCGTCTTCCGCAATCGCCTCATAGGCTGCGGCGTCATGCATCTCGTCGGTAGCGGCATAAGGCGCCGTCCAGGCGTCGATCACCGGCGTCAGATCGGATTCGAAATCTGTGTCCTCGCCCGGGATCGGCAGGTCGAGAATGGCCTTGTCGCAGAACACCTCGCTCTCGCCGGTCGAGGCCAGGATGATGAATTCGTGGCTCATGTCGCCGCCGATCGGCCCGGTGTCCGCCCGCATCGGAATGGCCTTCAGGCCCATCCGGTCGAAGGTCCGCAGATAGGCGACGAACATGCGATTGTAGGCGTGGCGCGCGCCTTCCTTGTCCAGATCGAAGGAATAGGCGTCCTTCATCAGAAACTCGCGGCCACGCATGATGCCGAAGCGGGGACGCAGCTCGTCGCGGAACTTCCACTGGATATGGTAGAGATTAAGCGGCAGGTCCTTGTAGGAGCGCACCGAGCCCCGGAAGATCTCCGTGATCATTTCCTCGTTCGTCGGCCCGTAGAGCATGGCCCGGTCCTGACGGTCCTGGATGCGCAGCATCTCCTTGCCATAGGCGTTGTAGCGCCCGCTTTCCATCCACAGGTCGGCCGGCTGGATGGTCGGCATGAGAAGCTCGTTGGCGCCTGCGCGGTTCTGCTCCTCGCGCACGATCTGCTCGATCTTGCGCAGCACGCGCAGCCCCAACGGCAGCCATGCGTAGATGCCCGCCGCCTCCTGGCGGATCAGCCCGGCGCGCAGCATCAGCCGGTGAGAGACGATTTCCGCCTCCTTGGGCGTTTCCTTCAGGATCGGAAGAAAATAGCGGGACAGGCGCATTCGGGGACACTCGGCTACTGGGTGGGCGCGACAGACCGACGATGAAGGCAACGCGGCCGACGTCTTGCGCGGGAATCTCTCAAGCGGCAGTCAAAGCGCATGCACTGCAAAAAGACAAGACCCGCGTCAATATCGGGCACATGAATGTGCAGGTCGCAGGCTTTGGCGATGCAATCAGGCATTTCAAGACAGGGCCCGCAAAAAATTTGGGCGCGGCATGCACAAAATGGTGACAAGCGGATATCGATGCGCTAGTGTCTGCGGCGATAACAAGGCGAAGAAGCTGCAAGGCTTACTTTGCTGACAAAGCAGACATCGCGGTCTGAGTCTTGGGAGGAAGAGCCTTCTGGCGCGCTGTAAAAGGCTGCTGCCCGTGCCGAACATCCTAGATGTCTTGGCATGTACGGAGGTTTGATACGCGAAACCTAAAAAGCAAGGCCTTGTGCCTTGCTTTTTTCTTTGGCGGATCAAAACGCACTGCATTCGCCCCCGCCAGATCTTCAAGCGATCAAGCAGTCTGAACTTTCGTTTTACTGAAATTCCGCAGCCCCCACGATCGCGCGGCGGTTGCAAGCACGCGGATGCGCCACATGGTCAGCCATGCGGGCGGCCTTGCCGTTAAAGCCCTGCCCGGATGGTTGGGCGACCTCGCTTCCTGCACCCGGCGAAGATCGCTTGTCTCGCCCGGTCAGCTTCGCTCGGCGAACCAGGCATCCAGGTCCTGCACCACCGGCAGTTTGCCGTTTGACTGGGGCCAGGAGTCGATCGCGAAAGCCGCGCCGTCGGAACTGCGCACCACGGCCGTTGCATGCGGATAGCGGCCGTCGAGGAAGAAACCGCGTGCGACGGGGCGCGAGACCGTGTGATGCGAGAGATAGCCCTTGCCCTCCGCGAGCAGAAGCAGGCTGGTGGTATTGGTTGCCTCGTCGATACAGTCCATCTGCCCCGGAACACCGGAATTCTGGAGGTCGTAACCGCCCACGTCGTTCTCGGAGCCGACGACCGGGCCGGTCTTGCGTTCCGACCAGGCAACGGCTTCGGCGATCGCCTTGCGTTCAGCCGCCGGAGAGGTCCGGCCCTTGGCCAGAATGCGGCGAAGCGTGGCAAGGTCCTTGGCGGAATAGTCGACCGCGGTCTTGCGCGCGCAGCCGAACGCATGGCAGACGTAGATCCGGTCGGCTCGCGGCGCGACCCCGTCATGCGCCGCATACCAGGAGCGCGCCGGACCTGCCGCCTGACCGGCACATCCGGCCGCCAGGAGAAGGCTTGCGAGAGCGACGACGCGCGTAGCCGGAGAGCTTGTCATTCGAATCGGTTCCGTTTTCGGTCAGGCGAGACCGTATTATCCGCGGTCCGATTGCCTCCGGGAAGGGGACGCGCTAAGTCAGCGGCCCTGAGCCGGTATATAGTAGTCTTCAACGTGCAAGCTGTCGCAAAGGGATTGATCATGAAGCCTGTCCATGTTGTCGGCGGCGGCCTCGCGGGTTCGGAAGCGGCCTGGCAGATGGCGCGCCGGGGTGTTCCGGTCGTCTTGCATGAAATGCGCCCGACCCGCGGCACCAACGCGCACAAGACCCAGGACCTCGCGGAACTGGTGTGCTCGAACTCGTTCCGCTCCGACGATGCAGATCACAATGCCGTCGGGCTGCTGCACGCGGAACTGCGCGCCGCCGGTTCGCTGATCATGTCGGCCGCCGACACCCATCAGGTGCCGGCCGGAGGCGCGCTCGCCGTCGACCGGGACGGATTTGCCGCCGCCGTGACCAAGATGCTCGAGGATCATCCGCTGATCACCATCGAGCGCGGCGAAGTCGACGGCCTGCCGCCGGAAGACTGGGACAGCGTCATCGTGGCAACGGGCCCGCTGACCTCCCCCGCGCTGTCGAGCGCGATCCTGGAGGCCACGGGCGAGGACGCGCTCGCCTTCTTCGATGCCATCGCGCCGATCCTGCATTTCGATTCCATCGATCTCGACGTGTGCTGGTTCCAGTCGCGCTACGACAAGGTCGGCCCCGGCGGCTCCGGCAAGGACTACATCAACTGCCCGATGGACAAGGCGCAATACGACGCCTTCATCGACGCGCTGATCGCCGGCCCCAAGACCGAGTTCAAGGAATGGGAGCAGTCGACGCCCTATTTCGACGGGTGCCTGCCCATCGAGGTGATGGCGGAACGCGGACGCGAGACGCTGCGCCACGGCCCGATGAAACCGATGGGCCTGACCAACGCACACAAGCCCACCGAAAAGCCCTATGCGGTCGTTCAGCTGCGCCAGGACAATGCGCTCGGCACGCTCTACAACATGGTCGGCTTCCAGACGAAGCTGAAGCATGGCGCCCAGCTCGAGATCTTCCGCATGATCCCGGGACTGGAAGACGCCGTCTTCGCCCGGCTTGGCGGCTTGCACCGCAACACCTTCCTGAACTCGCCAAAGTTGCTCGACGGAACCCTGCGCCTCAAGGCCCGCCCCGCCCTGCGGTTTGCCGGACAGATCACCGGCTGCGAGGGCTATGTGGAATCGGCGAGTGTCGGCTGCATGGCCGGCCTGTTCGCCAGCGCCGAACGGCTCGGCACCGCCTGCCCTCCGCCACCGCCGACCACGGCGATGGGTGCGTTGCTCGGGCATATCACCGGCGGACACATCCTGCGTGATGAACCGGGCCCGCGCTCCTTCCAGCCGATGAACGTGAACTTCGGTCTGTTTCCCCCGATCGAGGCACCCCGCCTCGACGACGAGGGCCGCCGGCTGAAGGGCAAGGAAAAGGGCAAGGCCAAGAAACTCGCCATGACGCGCCGCGCCCGTGCCGACTTCGAAACCTGGATCGCCTCGGCCGTGCCGACACGCGAAGCCGCTGAATAAAACGCGCCCCGGCGCACTCCACGCGAAACCAATGAAAACGGCCGGTGAAGCTCCCTTCACCGGCCGTTTTCATGTCTTTCTCCGACACTGCGGCAGCAGGCGTCAGGCCTCCGACGCCATGTCCGCCAGGTCGTCCGTGCGGTCGCCGCGCTGCGGAGCCTTGTCCGCACCCTGCGTTGCCGCGGCCCCACGCTTCATTCCGGGCAGACCCGCATCGCGACCCAGATAGGTCACATTCGACGGGAAGGCGAAATCGGACCCATTCTCCTTGATGATGCGGCCGATCTCCAGCAGCAACTCTTCCTGGATCATCAGGAATTCGTCGCGGTCGGAGGTCGAGATGTAGGAGAAAATCTCGATATCGACCGAATAGGCGCCGTAGCCGACAAGAGACACACGCAGCGCGATATGATCCAGCACCTTCGGATGACCGGTGAAATAGGTGTGGATCTGGCGCACGACACTCATCACCTGATCGCGCTCGGTCTCGTAGCGCAGGCCGATGGTATGGCGGAACAGGAAGCGGTCGCGGCGACTGAAATTGACGATCTTGCGCTTGGCGAGATCGGAATTGGCCACTGTGATCAGCGTGCGGTCGAGCGCGCGCAGGCGCGTCGAGCGGATGCCGATGGCCTCAACCGTCCCGGCAAAGCCCTCGAACTCGCAATATTCGCCAACGCGCACCATCCGGTCGGCATAGAGGATGACGCCGCCGATCAGGTTTTCCAGCGTGGGCTGCGCGGCAAGCGCGACCGCCAGACCGCCGACACCCAGACCGGCGATAACGCCGTAGATCGGAATGCCGATCCGCGTCGCGCCATATCCGAGCGTGATGATCGCGAAGGCCAGACCGAACAGCCGGAACGCCGAGAGCAACAGGCTGGAATCGAGGCTTGCCGTTGGCATGGCCGGGTTCTTCGTCACATAGCTCGCCAGCAGGTCGACCGACTGATAGGCGAGCCAGGCGAGGCTGACCCACATCACCACGGAGGAAAACGTGCCGATCGCGATCATCGGCGCGCCCGTGATGTTTATCTGCTCGTCGACCAGGTAGCGGAACACGATCACGACGATCAGCTGGAGCAGCGGCTGCTGGAAACCGCGCAGGCGACGGTGCACATCGGAGAGCGGCACGGCACGCCACCGGTTCCAGCGCTGCAGCATGACCGGGATGGAGACGGCCACCCCCAGCAGCAGGAACAGCGCTGCCCACTGCCAGTAGGCCTGCGACATGAACTGGTTCTGCAGCCAGTTGGGACCAGCCAGGATCAGGTCGTACCAGCGCGGCGCGACCAGGTAGCCCGGCGTGTAGATATAATATTCGTAGAAATCCTCGCCCTTGTCGGAGCGCGTCGGGAACATCTTGACGCTTTCATAGTCGTCCGGGATCCGGTCGACCGTTTCACGCGACACGAGATATTTCAGATCCCCTTTCGTCGCATCGGTGCGCTGAAAAACGATGCTGGTGCCGGGGATGGTCCACCGCTCCGGGAGGTCCGAGGCTTCCTTGGCATGAAGGAAGGACCCTGCCCGCTCTCCCGGAATTTCGTCCAGCGGAGGCAGAAAGATCCGGTCGAGGATTTCCTGAAACTGCAGAACGATCTCGACCCCGACCGCCGTGCGCGCGGTTTCGGGGACATCGCTCAGGTCGAAAATCTCGCGGGCCTTGGAGATCAACAGGCGCACCACCTCGACCTGGCGCTCTTCTTCCTCCGACATGAACGCGCGGCCACTGTCGCGGAACGCGTCGCGGACGTCGCGCCAGACCCGGCTTGCTTCCGACATCAGCACCATGAAGCTCTCGAGCGATGCCCGCGGGCTGGTGGTGTCCGGCGGCGAGATCGGATAGTCGCGCAGCAGGGTCTGAAGGTCGGGAGCGCCCTTGTGGATATCGTCCACCGCCGACTCGACCGACTGCGTCGCCGCAGCTGGCGGTTGCGACGCAGTGATCCCGGTCTGCTCGGGCGCCATCGACGGGGCTTGCTCTTGCGCAGACGCAGATCCGCAGAACGCAACCACCCCGACGACAGCCGCCATGCGAAGTCCGGTGATGACGGCGCGCCCGACGCGCGGACCATAGGAGCGGAGAAGAATCATGGCGTGGCCTTTGACAAATAAGAACAATCGCCAGAAGGCTAGCGCCTGATAATAAATTCTAGGTTACATCCCGACCCGACCGTTGGGCCTTGCGCCACGAGCGCCAGATCGCCCATTGCAACCGAAGCGCGGACTGTTCGGCCGAGTCATGAAACGGATCGAAGCCTGGGCGGTCCATCCGGTCGAGCAACGGCCCGACGAGACACACCGGCAGAAAGGCCGGCACCACAGGGCGGGGCACGCCGGCGATGCCGGCACGGGTGCTGGCAAGATGGCGGCGCGCCGTTGCGCGAAGCTCCCCCAGGGCGGCGCGAAGCTGAGGCGTCGCATCTCCGGAAAAGATCGTCTCCGGATCGACGTCATGCGCCGCGAGCAGATCGGCCGGCAGGTAAAGCTGGCGCCGCCGCGCATGCCAGGGCAACGCGCGCAACAGTCCGGTCAGTGCGTAGGCGACGCCGGCATGACCGGCGATCTCCGCTGTTCCCGGATCATCGCCTTTCGACAGGATGATTGCCGCCAGCTGGATCAGCGCCGACGACGTCTCTCCCGCATAGCCTTCCAGGTCGACGAGGCTCGGCATCGGGTCGTCGTAGAGATCGAACACGCGGGCATCGATCAGGTTTTCGAAGGCGGCTAGCGGCAGGGCGTATTTTGAGATTGCCGCCCTCACCGCGCCTGCAACCGGGTGCTGATCGATCTCGGCGCCCTCGGGAGCGTTCAACGCGTCCCGCCACCACTGGAACCGGATCTCGCCCGGCATCGGGTCGGAGACGACCTCGCGGACCCGGGCGATCTCCACGTTGAAGGCATACAGGGCTGCAAGGGCCGCCCGCTCCGCCTCCGGCGCATAGAGCAGCGACACATAGCGCTCGAAATCATGCTGGCGGACGCGCTGGAGGCAATAGCCAGCGTCCGGGATTGAAGCCGATGTCATGCACACAAACCTAGGGCCGCGGTCACGTCAGTCCACGGCCAAAAACACGGCAGCCACCGGTCGGCCTTCGGAAAGCAGGACGTTGTAGGTGCGCACCGCCGCCCCGGTGGACATCGGATCGGCGCTGATGCCGGCATCCCGCATCGCCGAGCGTAAGGCCGCCGACAGCGGCTTCAGGTCATCACCCGTGCCGACGAGCAGGACAGATATGTCCTCCTGCTCGCTCAGGACCTTCTCCAAGGCCTCCGGGGTCAGGTCCTCTGCCGACGACGCGGCAAAGCCGTATATGCCGCTTGGAACGCACAGAATGGAGCCGCGATGCGACATGTCCGCAAACCGGAAGCCGCCGTTGCCATAGGCATCGATCGGCGCCCGGTCGGGAAAATGAGCATCCCGGACAACGATGCCTTCGCCGCGCTGCGCCATGGAATGCCCCTTTCTGCCGGCCTCAGGCCGATGCGGTTTCCGCGTCCTTGTCGGAGCCGCTGGAATCGCCATCGCTGCCGATCACCTTGGAGGCGCGCAGCTTCAGGACGATCAGGAACGGCGCCGCCAGGAAAATCGACGAATACGTCCCGATCACCACACCGAAGATCATCGCCAGGGTGAAGGACCGGATCACCTCGCCGCCGAAATAATACAGCGCGAGAAGCGCAAGCAGCGTCGTCACCGACGTCATCACCGTACGCGACAGCATTTCGTTGATCGAGCGGTCGAGAAGTTCCGGGAGCGGCGTTTTCTTGTATCGCCTCAGATTTTCCCGGATCCGGTCGTAGACCACGACGGTGTCGTTCAGCGAATAGCCGATGATCGTCAGGATCGCGGCAATCGAGGATAGCGAAAACTCGAGCTGAAGGACGACGAACAGACCGACGGTGACAACGATGTCGTTGATCGTCGTCAGGATCGCGCCGACGGCGAAGTGCCACTCGAAGCGGAACCAGATGTAGAACAGGATGACGATCAGCGAGGCGGTGACGGCGATCATGCCCGCCTGCGCCAGCTCGCCGGACACACGCGGGCCGACAACCTCGACGCGCCGGAACTCGACGCTCTCGCCAAAGGTTTCGCGCACCTGCGAGACGACGGCCTGCTGCGCCAGTTCGCCGCCTTCCGGCTCCTGTACGCGAACAAGCACCTCGTCCGGCGCACCGAACTGCTGCACCTGCACGTCACCGAGATTGAGCGTCGCGAGCTGTTCGCGAATGCCGCCAATGTCGGCCGGCGATTCATTCGTCTTCATCTCGAAGACGGTGCCGCCCTTGAAGTCGATGCCGAAGTTCAGCCCGACCGAAAAGAACAGCGCGATCGACGCAAGAAACACGACGGCCGACAGCGGGAAGGAGATCGTCCGGAACCGCATGAAGCGGAAGTGCGTATTGTCCGGAATGAGTTTGAGCAACATGGTCTTGGTCCCCGTCGGTCAGATCGGCAGGTGGCTGGGGCGCTGCCAACGCACCCACAGCGCAACCAGAAGCCGCGAGACGGTGAAAGCGGAAAACACCGTGGTGAAGATGCCGATCGCCAGCGTCACCGCGAACCCGCGGATCGGACCGGAGCCGAGCTGGAACAGAATGAGCGCCGCGATCAGCGTGGTGATATTGGCGTCCAAGATCGTGCCGAGAGCGCGCGAGTAACCGGCATCAATGGCGCTGATCGCCGATCGCCCGGCGCGCGCCTCCTCCCGTATCCGCTCGAAGATCAGCACATTGGCGTCGACCGCCATGCCGATCGTGAGCACGATCCCGGCGATGCCCGGAAGCGTCAGCGTTGCCTGAAGCGCCGTCAGCGCCCCGAAGATCAGCAACACGTTGGTGACCAGCGCAAGGTCAGCAATCACGCCGAAGCGGCCATAGGCGAGCACCATGAAGGCGATGACCAGAGCCGCGCCAATAAGCGATGCGATCCGGCCGGCATCGACCGAATCCTGACCGAGCCCCGGCCCGATGGAGCGCTCCTCGACGACGGTCAACTTGGCCGGCAGCGCGCCGGCGCGCAGCAGCACCGCAAGGTCGTTGGCGCTTTCCACGGTGAAGTCGCCGGAGATCTGGCCGGAGCCGCCGGTGATCGGTTCGCGAATGACCGGAGCGGAAATCACCTCGTTGTCGAGAACGATGGCGAAGGGCCGCCCGACATTGCGCTGGGTCACGACCGAGAAGGTCCGCGCGCCCGAGGTGTTGAAGCGGAAATTGACCACCGGCTCGTTGGTTTCCGGATTGAAGGACACCTGGGCGTCGATCAGATCCTCGCCGGACAGCAGCGGCGATTCCTCAAGCAGATAGGGGAATGGGGGATCGTCCTGCGAATACATCACGACGCTGCCGACCGGCGGGCGCGACTGCATCGCCTGCTCCGCCGACATCGACTGGTCGACCATGTGGAACGTGAGCTGCGCGGTCTGACCGACAAGATCCTTCAGCCGCTCCGGATCGCCCTCGCCCGGCGCTTCCACGAGGATCCGATCCTCGCCCTGACGCTGGATCGACGGCTCCGTCGTGCCGAATTCGTCGAGACGCAGGCGAATCACCTCGATCGACTGCTGCACGATCGAGCTCATGCGCTGCGCCAGGCCCTGTTCGGTGTAGGCAAACCGGATCAGCCCGTCGTCGCTGACGGTCATGCCGAATTCCTCGACCGCCTGCCCGCCGAACATGTTGGCGACGAGCGGGTTGGTCAGTTCGCTGAGACGCTGGCGCGCCTCGTCGAGACGGGTCAGGTCGCGAATGCGCACCTGGGCGCCATCCGCCTGCACGCCGAGCCCGGTGTAGCCGATGCGCGGATCGTCGCGCAGCCGCTGGCGGATGTCACCGACCAGCGTGTTGAGCCGCTTCTTGATGTAGTCGTTGCGATCGACTTCGTAGAGGAGATAGGCACCGCCCTGCAGATCGAGACCGAGCACGATCTGGTTCTTGGGAAGCCAGCTCGGCAATCCCCGCAGCGTGTCGGACGACAGGAAGTTGGGCAGCGTGGTCACTGCCCCGGACAGGATGACGAGGACGATCAGGGCGATCTTCCAGCGTGCGAAATAAAGCATGGCGTGGCCGTCTCTGGTATCCCCGCCTCACGCCTTGCGGCGTGCGGCGGAGAGGATTGGAAGTCGAACGTGTCGGTTCAGCCGTTGTCCTTCGCGGGCTCCGACTTGGAGCGCACTTCGGTGATCATGCTGCGCACGACCCGGACCTTCAGCCCCTCGGAGAGCTCGACCTGCACTTCGGCGTCGTCCACCACCTTGGAAATCTTTCCGATGATGCCGCCGGCGGTCACGATCGTATCGCCGCGACGCAGGTTGGCCACCATCTCCTGGTGCTGCTTCATCCGCTGACGCTGCGGCCGGATGATCAGGAAATACATGATCACGAAGATCAGAATAAAGGGAAGAATGGACATCAGCAGGTCGGGTCCCCCGGCCCCTCCAACCCCTTGTGCGTAAGCAGGCGTAATCAGCATCAAACTCTCCTTGACCGGGCCCGGCGCGTCTTGCGCCGCAACGCAATCTCGCCCCTGCCCGACGACTGAACCTCAGGTGGCGCGGACTATACAAGCCGCGTGCCGCTTTGCAAGGCGAACCGAACCGCAACGCTACCGGTGCCGGAGCGTCTTTCACCACCCCGGCGCCCCATGCTAGGAGGAGCGTCTTGCCTTCAACATCGGGCGCGGCGACAGGCGTCCGAACCAACTCCGGACACGGCCAGACATCATGGACACCTCTCCGCCCGACAAGCACGCGTTGCAAGCGCTGAACGACAGGCTCGACACGCTGATCTCGCTGATCGAACGCGCCGTTCCGCCGGCGCGCGACAAGCCTGACTTTGGCGCCGCCGATGCTTTCGTCTGGGCCGCCGGCACCTCGAGCCTGATGCCGGTGGCGCGCGTGAACCGGATCGATATCTCGCTGCTGCAGGGCGTGGACCGCGCCCGCGACCAGCTCATCGACAACACCAGGCGCTTTGCCAGAGGCTTTGCCGCCAACAACGTGCTGCTGTGGGGCGCGCGGGGCATGGGCAAGTCGTCGCTGGTCAAATCCGTTCATGCCAGCATCAACCGGGACTTCGCCGATGCGGGCGATACGGCCCGCCTGAAACTCGTTGAGATCCACCGCGAGGACATCGAGACGCTTCCCGACCTGATGAGCGTCCTGAAACAGGCGCCGCATCGCACCATCCTGTTTTGCGACGACCTCAGCTTCGACAATGACGACACGTCCTACAAGTCGCTCAAGGCCGCGCTTGACGGCGGCATCGAGGGCCGGCCAGACAATGTGCTTTTCTATGCCACCTCCAACCGGCGGCACCTGCTTCCGCGCGACATGATCGAGAACGAGCGGTCGACCGCCATCAATCCGGGCGAGGCAGTGGAGGAAAAGGTCTCGCTGTCGGATCGCTTCGGCCTGTGGCTCGGCTTCCACAAGTGCAGCCAGGACGATTATCTGGACATGATCAACGCCTACGCCCGCCATTTCGAGCTCGATGTCGATCCGGCGGATCTGCGTTCGCAGGCGCTGGAATGGGCGACAACCCGTGGAAGCCGCTCGGGGCGTGTGGCCTTCCAGTTCATCCAGGACCTTGCAGGGCGGCTGGAGAAAAATCTTCAAGGGTGACGGTCGTCCGCCTCCTGCCGTTGATCCGCGTCTCGCTGCACCCCACCTGCAATGCGGACCGCAGGTTTCTTGATGGCAACCGGGAGCGAGCGAACATCATGACCGGCAGGAAACTGACCCTGATCCTGATCGCCACGGCATTACTGGCTCTCACTCTGGGTCTGCTGCGCGGTCTGTCCGATTTCGATCTCGCCGACCGGGTGACAGAGGACATCGTCTTCCCCTCACAGTCCGGCCGGATCGCGGGCACCCTTCTCCTGCCGGCTTCATCTCCCGCGCCGCCGCCGGTGGTCCTCATCGTCCATGGCGACGGACCGCAGGACCGCTATTCGGCCGAGGGCTACCTTCCCCTCATCAACGCCTTGCTGGACGCCGGGATCGGCGTGTTCAGCTGGGACAAGCCCGGCATCGGCGAAAGCGAGGGAGACTGGCGCAAGCAGTCGATGGACGACCGGGCCGCTGAGGCGCGCGCCGCGCATCAGGCAGTCAGGCAAGCAGCCGGCAACACGGTTGGGGCAATCGGTTATCTGGGATTCTCGCAAGCCGGCTGGGTCCTGCCGACGCTCGCCACAGACCCCGACGCAGACGCCTTTTTCGTCCTTGTCGGAGGGGCATTGAACTGGCAGCGCCAGGGGGCCTATCTGACCCGCAGCCGCCTGCAGGGCCTCGGCTGGTCAGAAGGCGCCATCGCAGCCGAGATCGACCGGCAGGCCGCCGCCGAGGCCGCACTGGACGACACGCCCGACGAGATGGCCAGGGTCGATGCCGCGGCCCGCCTGTTCGGCGTCCCGCGCGAGCGGGCGGGCTTCATCTTGCGCAACCGGGATGCCGACGCGACGGACGCCCTGAGAAAGGCCAAGGCTCCGGTCCTCGCGCTGTGGGGGGAAGACGATCTCAATGTCGATGCGTCGACCAACGCGCGGGACTATGCGCGTCTTCTGCTGCCCAATCATCCCGCCAATCGCGTCGACATCATCCCGGGCGCGACCCACGGCCTGCTGAAAAGCTGGCTCTTCAACTATCAGCTTCCGCAGGGCATGCCGTGGTGGGCCAGGACGGCCTTCGTCGTCCTCGGTCGCTATGCCTATGCCGACGGCGCAATCGCGACGATTGCCGGCTGGATCGACAAGACGGCCCGATAGGGTCGCCTGACAGGCCGCGCTACGGCTGGGGCTTGAGCCGCGGCACGACCTCGCTGGGACCAAGCTGCGGCGCCGTTCCGGCAAGCGGATCTTCGCCCGCAGCCGCCTGTTCGGAGATCGGCGGTCCGCTATAGTTGGCCGGCGGGGCCACCGTCGACGACTGCTTGCAATCGGTCAGCCAGACGTCATAGACGGCGTGTTCCACCGCATGCAGACCGGGGCTTGCGGCAAACATCCAGCCGGTAAAAATCCGCCGCACCTCGTTTTCAAGCGTGATTTCATCGACTTCGACGAAAGCGGTGGTCTGCGGCGTTTCCGTCTGAGGACGGGTGTTGCACTGGCGCGGCGTCACCTGCAGCGCGCCGAACTGAACCGTTTCTCCGATATAGACATCAAAGGCGATGATCCGTCCGGTGATCTTGTCGAGGCCGGAGAAGACGGCGACGAGATTTTCGATCTTTTCCGCCGACGCCGGTGCACTCAGCGCAAGAACCAGGGCAGCGGCCCCCAGAAGAGGGCCACGACCGACGCTTCGTCCTGCAAGTTTCAACATGCATTTCACTCCGAACGACGACAGGCTCACGCAGCCGTCAACTCCGCGATCCGCGCCTGCGCCTCGCCAATCCGCGTCTTGCGCTCAAGCAGTTCGTCGCGCTTTTCCTTTTCAGCCACGACGATCGCTTCGGGTGCCTTGGCAAGGAAGCCTTCGTTGCCAAGCTTCTTGTCGATGCGCGCGATCTCGCCGTCCAGCTTCGCCGCTTCCTTGGCAAGGCGCGCGGCTTCCGCGTCGATGTCGATCACGTCTGCCAACGGCAGGCAGACCATCGCTTCGCGGCTGACAATCTGGACGGCACCGCGCGGCGCGGTGTCCGCAAGCGAAACGGTCTCCGCCCGTGCCAGCCTCAGGATCAGCGACTCATGCGTTTCCAGACGGCGGCGGGTATCCTCATTCGCACCCGTCACCACAAGCGGAACCTTGGCGCCGGCCGGCACATTCATCTCCGCGCGCACCGAGCGAACGGACGAAATCAGGTCGACGAGCCAGTTGATTTCGGCCGCCGCCTCGAGGTCGCCGCCGAGCAAGCTCGGCCAGCGGGTGTGCGCCAGAAGCCGTGGACGCGGCTTGCCCGCCCCTTCCGCTTCCACCGTGCGCGCCCAAAGCTCCTCCGTCATGAACGGCATGAACGGATGCAGGATCTTCAGGATCTCGTCGAGCACCCAGGCCGCAGCGGCCCGTGTCTCCGCTTTCGCGCCCTCGGAGCCTTCGGCGAAGATCGGCTTGGCGAACTCCAGATACCAGTCGCAATAGGTGTTCCAGACGAAGCGATAGGCCGCGCCCGCCGCCTCGTTGAAGCGGAAGCCCTCCAGCGCCTCGGTGACCTCGGCGATGCAACGCCCCGTTTCCGTGACGATCCAGCGGTTGACGATCTCCGTGGCGGCCGCCGGGTCGAAGCCTTCCGGCCGCGTTCCGCCGTTCATCTCCACGAAGCGGGCTGCATTCCAGAGCTTCGTGACGAAATTGCGGTATCCGCCGACCCGGCTTGTCGCCAGCTTGATGTCACGCCCCTGGGCGGCCATTGCCGCGAGGGTAAAGCGCAACGCATCCGCACCGAATTCGTCGATCAGCGCCAGCGGGTCGATGACGTTGCCCTTCGACTTCGACATCTTCTGGCCCTTCTCGTCGCGGACCAGGGCGTGGATGTAGACATCCCTGAACGGCACTTCGCCGTCCA
>MDTG01374243.1_pt1 | contig 125659 bp, 113 predicted proteins | sample 811421 | NCBI WGS metagenome assembly MDTG01 (sample SAMN05326645, study PRJNA326480) | marine metagenome | isolation source: seawater | place: Pacific Ocean: South East | collected 2011
GAAAGCGATTCACAACAATGTACTCGATAGGGAAGACTTGAGTCAAAGTTGTGCTAAAGTACAATTTGAAAGCGATTCACAACGGTATTCATCATTGTTATTTTGTCCAATTGTTGTGCTAAAGTACAATTTGAAAGCGATTCACAACAATCCTTTGGGTTCTACGTCAAGAAATTGTGTTGTGCTAAAGTACAATTTGAAAGCGATTCACAACCTGCGGTTCCGCTCATATCTCCTCTAGATTGTTGTGCTAAAGTACAATTTGAAAGCGATTCACAACTAGTTATGCCTGTAGTCCTCTAATTTAACGTTGTGCTAAAGTACAATTTGAAAGCGATTCACAACTAGCGGCTAGGTCTATATTCGTTAGAGTCGGTTGTGCTAAAGTACAATTTGAAAGCGATTCACAACTGCAGATTCATCTGATCGAATACCTTGAAAGTTGTGCTAAAGTACAATTTGAAAGCGATTCACAACTGGGGTTAAGGCTTTTCAGCGCGTTTACAAGTTGTGCTAAAGTACAATTTGAAAGCGATTCACAACCTTGGACTATAGCTGTCTCTACATCTCCTAGTTGTGCTAAAGTACAATTTGAAAGCGATTCACAACTGGGGTATCTTTCATATAGGTCTTATGAAAGTTGTGCTAAAGTACAATTTGAAAGCGATTCACAACCAGGGTCGATAGCAATTAAACCAATTTTGGGTTGTGCTAAAGTACAATTTGAAAGCGATTCACAACCGCTGACGCTTCGCGGCCATTCTTGGCACGGTTGTGCTAAAGTACAATTTGAAAGCGATTCACAACATTATACTGATGGAACGAAGAATACTGAGAGTTGTGCTAAAGTACAATTTGAAAGCGATTCACAACGCTAGATGGCATCATTAAACCAGTAGATGAGTTGTGCTAAAGTTCAATTTGAAAGCGATTCACAACATACGTCTTGAAATTGCTGTATCAAGCGTAGTTGTGCTAAAGTACAATTTGAAAGCGATTCACAACCACCAATTGGTGTTTTCACTTCTTGATTAGTTGTGCTAAAGTACAATTTGAAAGCGATTCACAACATTATATACTTGATAACATAAGCAAGAGCAGTTGTGCTAAAGTACAATTTGAAAGCGATTCACAACACCTTTTGCATTAGATTAATTAAAGATTCAGTTGTGCTAAAGTACAATTTGAAAGCGATTCACAACTAAATCGGGCGCTTATTAGGAACCAATGAGTTGTGCTAAAGTACAATTTGAAAGCGATTCACAACCTTTGGCGTGGACTCAAAGCTAAACAAAGAGTTGTGCTAAAGTACAATTTGAAAGCGATTCACAACACAGTACCCCCAACAACGTTACCAACAAGAGTTGTGCTAAAGTACAATTTGAAAGCGATTCACAACCTATCAGCTAGTTTAAATTAATATCTGCTAGTTGTGCTAAAGTACAATTTGAAAGCGATTCACAACTCAACCTTTCGTGCGCTCACATGGTTGGTTGTTGTGCTAAAGTACAATTTGAAAGCGATTCACAACGTACATTCACAAATCACAAACGAACCGATGGTTGTGCTAAAGTACAATTTGAAAGCGATTCACAACAGCTCATCTTTAATATCTGCTATGTCCATAGTTGTGCTAAAGTACAATTTGAAAGCGATTCACAACGTAGATGTTGCGTTGATGTTGAATTGCATTGTTGTGCTAAAGTACAATTTGAAAGCAATTCACAACTGGGTTGTGGGCGAAAACGTTCGCGGCCTTGTTGTGCTAAAGTACAATTTGAAAGCGATTCACAACAGGAACAATAGCGTTCACTCCCTTTTGCAGGTTGTGCTAAAGTACAATTTGAAAACGATTCATCCCGATTTTCTCAGGACTAAGATTCAATTTGCTCGCTCGACTGAATTGAAATATAGATTTTACTAGTTAAATTCAATTTAAGTAGCCAATCGGATAGGAACTGAGCAATTCGTCACTATCAGACTTAAAGTAAGGATTAGCTTACTTCATTTAAATTTTTACTTGTGCTTACGAACTCCATGATTAAGTTTAAAAGTTTAAGCTTTTTTCACTCAATTCATAATAAATCCAAATTATTCAATCCAAAAGGGAACTAACTTTGTTAGTTATAAAAAAGGAATAAGAATGAATAAAATTACCTTAGGTTCAGGTTGTTTTTGGTGTGTAGAGGCTGTTTTTAAATCGCTCAATGGAGTAAAAAGTGTATTGCCTGGTTACAGTGGAGGAGGGATTTCAAATCCAACATACAAAGAAGTTTGCAGTGGATTAACAGGTCATGCAGAGGTGGTTCAATTGGAGTACGATGAAAATGAAATCAGCTTAAAAGATATTTTAGAAGTCTTTTTTCAAACTCATGATCCAACAAGTATCAATCGTCAAGGTGCTGATATTGGAACTCAGTATCGAAGTGCTATTTTTTATCATAATGATGCTCAAAAAGCGATTGCAGAGGAAGTGATAAATGCTTTGAATAGTTCAGGAGCTTTTGAAAATAAGATTGTTACCCAAGTTACACCCTTTGATACTTTTTATGTAGCAGAGGAATATCATCACGATTATTTTGCTCGAAACCCAGAACAAGCTTATTGTCAGGCCGTAGTAAGGCCTAAAGTAGAAAAGTTTAAAAAGGTGTTTGCCGAAAGGCTAAAGACAGCATAAAAAAAGCCCTGCGAAATTTTCGCAGGGCTTTTTCTTTATCGAAGTACTGAATATTTAATTCACTTCCATTAGTTCAATATCAAAAACTAAGTCTTTTCCTGCTAAAGGGTGGTTTCCGTCAAGTACAACTTCTTCTCCTTTTACTTCAGCAATTACCAATAATTGCTTTCTTCCATCTGGCTGAGAAGCTTCTAATTGCATTCCTACTTGTGGCTCTAATCCTTCTGGTAATTGTGATTTGTTTACACTTACCATAGCTTCTTCACTTTTAGGACCATAAGCTTTATCAGCAGGGATTGTTACTTGCTTGCTTTCTCCAATTTCCATCCCTTCAACCGCTTCGTCAAAACCTTGAATCATTTGACCTGCTCCTACAGTAAATTCCAAAGGCTCGCGCTCTCTTGAACTGTCAAAAACAGTTTCGTCAGTTAATTTTCCAGTGTAATGTACTTTAACGTTATTTCCTTTTACAACTTTAGACATAGTGTCTCCTTTATAATGTTTACTAAAAATTTTTGCAAAGGTACAGCATCAAAATACCACAACCTAAGATATTAACAAGTATTTAAGAATACTGAGTACCTTCACCCTAAAAATTGATATTATGAATTTTGAGGGAATTTTAAAACAGGCTGAGACTTCTAAATTTGGTTTATGGAAATTGAACTTTTTATTGCATCGCTTTATTCCTTTTAACAAGCCCCACAACCTAAAAATTAGAGCAATTAGTAAGCAGCAGGTGAAGGTTGAAATTCCTTATCAGACAAGTAATTTGAATCACATTAAAGGATTGCATGCTTGTGGTTTGGCAACAGTTGCTGAATATGCTTCGGGCTTGCTATTGCTCTATAAACTTGGTATGAAAAAGTATCGCTTAATCATGGAGAAGATAGAGGTAGAATATCACTATCAAGGAAAAATGAATGCATTTGCCCAATTCGAATTGAATGAAGAAGCTTTTCAAAAAACAATTTTAGAACTTGAAAGTAAGGGACAGTTTAGCCAAGTTTGCGAAATTCCAGTTATTGATTTAGCGGGAAACCAATTATGCACTGTGAGAACACATTGGCAAATTAAGTCTTGGGAAAAGGTAAAAACGAAGCTTTAAGCTTTTAATCTTCGTTGTAAGTCTACCATTTTTATGGCTGTAACTGCGGCTTCTGTTCCTTTATTTCCATGTATTCCGCCGCTTCGATCAATACTTTGTTGTTCATGATTATCGGTTAAAACCCCAAAAATCACTGCTTTTCCGAACTTTAGGCTAACATCTTTAATTCCTTGTGTTAATCCTTCGCATACAAAGTCAAAGTGTCTTGTTTCTCCTTGAATCACACAACCTAAACATATAACAGCATCAACCTTTTTTTCTTCTAGAAACCATTGTGCTGCAAGGGGTAATTCAAAGCTTCCCGGAACAAATTCGATAAACAGGTTTTCTTCTGAAAGTCCATACTTTAATAGTGTATCACGAGCACCATTTAAAAGTCCGTTGGTAATCTTTGCATTCCATTCAGAAACAGCTATGGCTATTTTCATGGAAGAGGCATCTGGAACTAATTCCGGATTGTGGTCAGAGTAATTTTGGTTGGCTGTTGCCATGTTTACTGAATGTAAGCTTCGGCTCTAGCGATGTATTTATCAGCTTCAGTAGCTTGAGATGACTTTCTGTAATCTTCTTTTATTTTCTGGTAAATGTCCACAGCAGAAGCATAGTCATTTAACAGCTCATAGGTTTTTGCTGCTTTCATCAAGTACATCGGACTTGTAAAATCATCTTGGTAATAATTAGCAGCTTTTTTGTAATGAGAAACCGCTTTGTTTAAATCACCTAACTCTAAGTAAGCGTCACCCATAGCTCCTAATTTCGTAGCACCAATTATTAAGTCTTTGGCATCAAAATCATCTAAGGCGTCAATGGCAGCCTCAAATTGCCCTGTTCTCAAATAACAGATACCTAAATAATAGTTCGCAAGGTTACCAGCTTTTGTACCACTGTAATTGTCAGCAATTTCAATAAAACCTGGATACATATCATCACCATACATGGCTAGATTAAGAGAGTCTTGCTCAAAATATTTTTCAGCCATAAACATTTCTTGTTGTGCTTCTTCTTGCAATGGCTTTAAGTAAAAGCTAGTGTATGCAAAATAACCACCAACTACAATAGCAATAGCTGCAACAACTATGCTAAGCATGTTTTTGTTCTCTTCAATAAAGGTTTCTGTTTTGCTGTAAACTTCAGCTACATCAACAATAGTTTCCTCGTTTTGCTCTGTATTCTTGCTCATTTGTCTTGTTATTGAGAATCGGCAAAAATAAGTTTTTTTTGATTGCATCAAAGCCTTGAAAAAGATATGTTGAGCAAGCACCTTTGACTATTTTTGTGAGCCATGTTTTTAAAGACTCTACATCTAATCAATTTTAAGAATTACGCAGAAGCAAATCTTGATTTTTCACCAAAGATTAACTGCTTTGTGGGAAATAACGGAGAAGGTAAAACCAACCTTTTAGATGCTATTTATTACTTAGCCTTTTGCAAAAGTTATTTCAATCCTGCCGATTCTCAATTGATTAAGCACGATGAAGCATTTATGGTATTGCAAGGTGAGTTTGAGAAAAATGATAGCCAAGAGAAGATTTATGCAGGTTTGAAAAAGGGACAGAAAAAACAATTTAAGAGAAACAAAAAGGAATATGAAAAGCTTTCAGAACATATTGGTCTGATTCCTTTGGTTATGATTTCTCCTGCTGATTCTCAATTGGTATCTGAAGGAAGTGAGGTGCGCAGAAAATTCATGGATTTAATCATTTCGCAATATGATCGAACGTACTTGAATCAATTGATTCAATACAACCGGGCATTAGCTCAGCGAAACCGTTTGCTGAAAAAATTTATGGAGATTAAACGATTTGATGAAGAATCATTGGTTATTTGGGACGAGCAATTAATTCAGTATGGAGAACCGATACATGAAAAAAGGAAATCATTTATTGAAGAGTTTAGTCCTTTGTTTCAAAAGCACTATGATTTCATCAGTCAAAAAAAGGAAGAAGTAAGCTTGATTTATGAGTCGCAATTACATGCACAAAGTTTTAAGGAACTTCTTTTGGCGCAAAGAGATAAAGATAGAAGATTGACATACAGCAGTGGAGGAGTGCATAAGGACGACTTGAATTTTACCATTTCAGACCTACCTATAAAGAAGTTTGGTTCACAAGGACAACAGAAAACCTTTCTTCTGGCCTTAAAGTTAGCCCAAGCGGAATATTTGAAAGAGGTAAAACAAGTGGCTCCCATTTTATTGCTAGATGATATTTACGATAAATTGGATGAACAACGTGTTTCTAAGTTAATGAGTATTGTTCAGGAGGATTGGTTTGGTCAAGTTTTTATCAGTGATACGCATCAAGATCGACTTGCTGATATTTTTGAAAAATTAAATACCGATTATAAAGTATTTCACATAAAAGAGGGAGAAGTAAGTGCCTAGAAAAGAAGAAGAAAAACCCATTCGTGAAGCGATAAATCAAATGTTAAGAGCTTATGGTTTAGGACCTAAGTTGGATGAAATTGGATTGTTGAAAAGCTGGGAAGAGGTGTGCGGAAAAATGATTGCCAAGCATACCACGGAATTGTATTTTAAAGAAGGAGTTTTATACGTTTCTCTTGATTCTGCGCCACTTAAGCAAGAATTGAGTTATGCGAAATCAAAATTGATTGAAAAATTAAATCAAGCAGCAGGCAAAAATATGGTTCGAGATATGGTTTTTAGATAATTTCGCGGTATGAGGAGTTTGTCTGAATTCTTATTGAAAAGAAAGCAAAAGTCAGTTCAGCGAAAAGTGAAAGCTTTTAACTTGAAAGCAGCTCAGAGTGCATTTTTATTATATAATGCAACTGATGTAAATCAAGAAAAAGTAGTTCGCAATTTTGCTCGATTTTTAAAGGAAGAAGGGATAAAAGTGACATCAGTTGGTTTTTACAATAAGAAAGGAAAGGAAGCGCAAAAACCGAACGATGAATTAAGTTACTTTTATTTAGATGCAAAAGATCTGAATTGGTTAAAGCAAATCAAGGCTTCAAAAATCAATGATTTAGTCAAAGCACCATTCGATTTATTGATAGATTTAAATGTTAACGATTTTATGTGCTTACAAATACTCAGCACATTATCATTAGCTCATTTCAAAGTAGGGCCATCTGGAAGTTATAGAGACGAGGTTTGTGATATGACCATTAAAATGGATCAGGGAGATGTGAGTGTATTGATTGAAGAGTTAAAAAAGTACTTGGCAATTATTAATAAAAATTAAAATGAAAAAAGCGTTTGAAGGCACTGGTGTCGCATTGGTAACACCATTTAATGAAGATAAGAGTGTTGACTTTGAAGGATTAAGTAAGTTGGTTAATCATGTAATTGATGGTGGACTTGATTATTTAGTGGTTCTTGGTACAACAGGAGAAACAGCGACTTTAAATGTTGAAGAACAAGATGCAGTAGTTGCCAAAGTAATTGAAGTGAACAGGGGAAGGCTACCTATCGTTTTAGGAATGGGAGGAAATAATACAGCCGCTTTAATTGACAAGCTTGATGCGACCAACTTGGAAGGAATAGATGCTTTACTTTCTGCAAGCCCTTATTATAATAAACCAACGCAAGAGGGAATTTATCAGCATTATAAGGCTTTAGCTGAGTCAACTGATATGCCAATTATTTTGTACAATGTACCAGGTAGAACTTCATCTAACATTAGCGCAGAAACAACGCTTCGATTGGCAAATGACTTTGATAATATCATTGCTATTAAAGAGGCCTCAGCTGATATGGATCAAGTCATGAAGATTATTCAGGATAAACCAAATGATTTTATGGTGATTTCTGGAGAAGATGGATTAACTTTTCCAATTACTTGTTGTGGAGGTTCAGGAGTTATTTCAGTGGTTGCAAATGCTTTTCCTAAAGAGTTTAGTGATATGGTAAACCTTACCTTGGACGAGAATATAAAAGAAGCAAGAAGTTTACACTACCGTTTGAAAGATTTTATTGATTTACTTTTTGCCGAAGGGAATCCAGGAGGTGTAAAAGCAGCATTAGAGGCATTAGAAATTTGTGAAGCTCATATGCGTTTACCTCTTTGGCCTATAAGCGAGAACTTGAAATCGAAAATTGCTAGTAAGATTCGAGAAATAACCGTTTAAACTTGCTTTGATTTAATTATTGCTTGGGATAAGAAAGAATATCGAATTGTTCTTTTTTAATTCCATAAGCACAGTTAAAATGATCTAAAGGACAGCTTTTCTTTCCATGTAAACCACAAGGTCTGCAGCTTAACTTTTCACTTGATTCAACCACTTTTGAATTTTTGCCAAGCGGCCCAAATCCAAAAGAAGGAATGGTAGAACAGAAAATGGCATTGGTAGGTGCATTCATGGCTGAGGCCATGTGCATGGGTGCAGAATCATTTACATAATTCATGCTTGCTTTTTCCATAAGTGCCGCTGACTCTAGTAAATTGAGCTTTCCTGCTAAGTTGTAGACATTTTTTCGCTCTGCCATTTCCATAATTTCTTGACAAGCAGCTCTATCATCTGGACCTCCTAAAAGATAAATCATCCAATCGTCTTCTTGTGCCAAAATCAATTCTACCCATTTTACCGCAGGCCATTCTTTTGTTCTCCAAACAGAGGTAGGAGCAAAACAGAGATACGGTTGTTCCTGGTATTTTGATACAGAGGCATAATCTTGCTTTCTCGGATAAAGTTTGGGCCTTACCCATTTATCATCTGTTAAAGAGCTTACTAATGATAAGTTTCTACTTGTTTCGTGTTGTCCACGTAGTCGATGACCAATTTTCTCATCAAAAAAGGGAGACCATGGATTTTTTCTAAAGCCTATTTTTTGTTTTGCTTTGGAGAAAGTGGTTATGAATCCCGATGCAAAAAATCGTTGAATATTAATTACAGCATCATACTCTTTTCTTCGAATCAACTTAAGTACTCTAAACAAATTGGTGTACTTGTTTTGTTGCTTTTTCCAAATAAATACTTGGTTAAGATGCGGGTGTTCTTTCAGCAAAGCTCCATTTCCTTTTCTGACTAAAAAGTCAATTTCAGAATCTGGATAAAAGAGCTTTAACTTTTCAATAATAGGTGTTGCTAAAATGACATCACCTATAAAAGCAGTTTGTATGATTAAAAAGCGCTGCATTTGAAATTACACGGCTACATCAAAATCTCTTAACACCTGATTTAGCGAAGTTTTTAAGTCGGTACTTGCCTTTCGCTGTCCAATAATTAAAGCACATGGAACTTGATATTCTCCGGCTGGAAACTTTTTGGTGTAAGAACCAGGAATTACAACCGAACGTGCTGGAACTTTTCCTGTAAAAGTTTTAGGTTCGTCACCACTCACATCAATAATCTTAGTGGATTTGGTAAGTACCACATTGGCACCCAAAACGGCTTCTTTTTCAATATGAACGCCTTCTACAACAATACATCTAGAACCTACAAAACACCCATCTTCAATAATTACAGGTGAAGCTTGTAAAGGCTCTAATACTCCGCCAATACCAACACCACCACTTAAATGGACATTTTTTCCAATTTGCGCACAACTTCCAACCGTTGCCCAAGTGTCAACCATGGTTCCTTCATCTACATAAGCACCAATGTTTACATAAGATGGCATCATAACAACACCTTTTGAAACATAAGAACCATAGCGTGCAATTGCATGCGGAACTACCCGTACTCCTCGTTTTGCATAATTTCCTTTGAGTGCCATTTTATCATGAAATTCAAATGGGCCTACTTCAATGGTTTCCATTTCTCGAATTGGAAAATAAAGAACAACTGCTTTCTTAACCCATTCATTCACTTGCCAGCCATTTTCAGTTGGTTCTGCACATCGCAATTTTCCATCATCAATATCAGCAATCACTTGTTCAATTGCTTTTATCGTTTCCTTTTCATTTAATAAACTGCGGCCTTCCCAAGCTGCCTCAATTCGTTCTTTCAATTCCATAAGATTAACTGTTATTCGGGTTCAAAAATAGTTCTTCTAATTCTTTTGTGCTGCCTTCCCAGGTATATCGTTCACTAATTATTTGATATGCGTTATCCACTAAAGTTTGAGCCAAAGATTTATTTGAAAGTAATTCTAAAATGTATTGGGCATAGGTTTCACTTTCTTCACCTATCATAATATTCACTAAGTGTGTTCCCCCTAAAGCATTATTGGCTAAGGGAGAAGTGATACAAGGAATCTTCATGGCCATGGCTTCTAGTAGTTTGTTTTGCAGACCAGTGCCAATTTGCATGGGGGCAATAAATATATGAGAAGCAGCATAGTAATCGGTAATATCATCTACCCAGCCTGTAACCAGTACATTTTTACCGGCCAAACGTTCAACTTTGGGACTGGGATTAGCGCCAACAATAGCTAAGGTTATTTCAGGATTTGTTTTCCAAACAAGCGGTAGTATTTCATTTACTAAATAGCTAACACCATCTACATTTGGCGGGTAAGACATGTTACCGGTGAAAACAAGGTCATATTTCTTGTCAATTGTTTTGGGCTTAAAATAGTCTTGGTCAACTCCATTTCGAATGATTTTAATCTTATCATTCTCGGCGTGGACAATCAAATCTCTGTCTTGCTCTGAAATAATCGTACAATGATCAAAAGCTTTGAAAATGAAATGTTCATAACGCTTTAATCGAGTAGATTCTATTTTAAAAAGTGTTCGCATTCCCAATTTCGATTGATTGATTCTACGTTCCATACCTCGGGAAAGTGCATCCATATAATCAAGCGTTTTTGGGACAGCATTAAAATCTTTTACATATTCGCTCACACGAATGAGTTGGCAATACAAATGATCAATTTGATGAGTAAGAAAAAAGGCGTGTATTTTTTTCTTTGCTCTTCGGTTATAGAAGTACGCTACTTGAAGAGGTAATTTGCTAAACATTAAGCTATATAAGAGATTGATAAGAATCCCTATTCTGGTAAGTTGTATTACCTCAATTTCTTTGCAATATTTCGATAGCTCTTCAACTGCTTTCGGATGAACTTTACCCACATTTAAAGCACATAAATAGATTTCGTGGTTTTTAGCCAACGCTTTAATTTGATGATAAGCTCTTAACTTGTCGCCTTTTTCCAAAGGGTAGGGAACTCTTGAAAGTAGTATTCCGATTTTCACTTTAGGCTTCTTCTTTCTTTTTTTTCTTGAACAACTTTTTAAAGAAGTTGCCGTAATTTTCTAATTGCAGCAAATTAGAGTCAGATGTGGCCTTGTAGGTAAAAAACAATCCGATAGGCAACAAAATTACAGATGCCATCCACATGCCTTGTACAACAGGAATGGCTCCTTCTTTTGACATTTTTTCACCGGTAATGCTTAAAATGTGGAAGATTAGAAAGAACACCACTGAAATTACGATGGGCATTCCTAGGCCACCTTTTCTAATAATAGCTCCAAGTGGAGCCCCGATTAAAAAGAGAACAATACATGCAAAAGACAGTGTTAATTTCTGATGCCAATAAATTTTATGGTAATTAATGTATTTATTCCGATTGTATAAGTCTTCATTAATTGTGCTTAGTCTTGATTTGGCATTTCTGCTCAAATTAGCTGCTGTAACATATACTTGTTTTTGATGCGTAATGCTTAAGCTATCAAGAAATTGATCGAAATTGATAATTCTTTTAAATGGAACTTGTCTATAATTATCTTGATTGATTTTTGCAAAATGAAAATAGGTGTTTTTTAAACCGCTTCTCACTGTTTTTACATGCTTATCTCTTAGTTTCGTTAGTGTATCAATGGCTTTGTCTAATTGCTCAAGGTTTAACATTTTAAAATTGCTTTTAAACAGGTCTTCATCTGTTCTATTTAGAGCAAATTGAGATAAATCAAATCGAATTAAATTCTCTTTAAACTTTGAACGAGCAAGTGGGTATGTTCGATTTCGAGCTCCTTTCTCATCTTCGTCATAACTTTCACCATTAAAAAGTCGAAGTTCAATGTAATGTTTGTCTTCAGTGACAGTCATTATTCCTTCTTCAGCCGTAATTACAGATCGATTTCCTTTGCCATTACTGTGGTCATATATGAGTACATCATAAAGATGCTCAACTTCGTCAATGGTTTTTTTGTCTTTAACTCGTATGGTGTAATCATCTAGCTCGCTGCTAAAAATACCAGGTCTAATGTCCATGGTGGGTTTTTGCTCTTTTACATCATATAAAAGTGATTTGCTTTTTAGATTTGCTACGGGTAGCCAATAGTTAGAAAAAACAAATGCTAGGATGCTTAAGAAAAAGACCGTAATGGCAAGTGGACGCAAAACACGTTTTAAAGATATTCCAGCAGATTTAAAGGCAACAAGTTCATAATGTTCACCTAAATTTCCCATGGTCATGATTGATGAAAGTAAAATAGCCAAAGGCAAGGCCATGGGTACAAGGCTTGCTGAAACGTAAATCAACAATTCGGCTATCACGGTCCATTCTAGCCCTTTTCCAACCATATCATCAATATACTTCCATACAAATTGCATGAGAAGCACAAATAGGGCAATAAAAAAAGTCGCTAAAAAGGGCGAGGCAAAAGATTTGAGAATAAATTTAGAGGATGTTTTCAAATGCTTGCTTTTGCTGCAAAGTTAGCCAATAAGAATGCTCCATAATAGGCTATGAGCCTATGGCATGCAAAAGACTGTTAATTTGACTTTCCCAAAGTTGTTTTGATTCTTCAACTTCGTCTTCGTCAGCATAATCGGTTACCAACAAAGAGACATCGTTGGTTAAATCATCAGTAGTAATTCTAAATTCAAAATAAGCTTCTTCATCCTCTTCTTCTTCCCATCGAAACTTGATAAATTGATCGGTTTTTTTAGTTATTAATTCTGCTACTTCTTCAGAACCATCCCAAAAGAAAGAAAACTTTTTACCTCTAGAATTTACATCATCTGCAAACCATTCTGACAAACCCGAAGGAGTGGATAAAAATTTGTAAAGCATTTTTGGCGATGCTTTTACAACAAATTCTATCTCATATTTTATTTTTTCTGACATTTCAACACATTAAAAGTGTTCGCAATATAGTTAAAAAATCAATAATTAAGGTGAAAAATATGGAATGAAATAAAGCTCCATAAGGGCTAGAAAGATATTTTAAATTTCATTTTTAGGAAATGACAAAAAAAGTATATTTGCACCCTCAAAAAATGGCGAGGTAGCTCAGGTGGTTAGAGCGCAGCACTCATAATGCTGAGGTCGTGGGTTCGAGTCCCTCCCTCGCTACAAAAGGACCGACATCTTTGGAAAAGTTTTACGCTTATGTGCTCAAAAGCGAAACGACCTCAAACTTTTACAAAGGCCACACTTCCAACATAGAATCGCGCTTAAGGCAACATAATCAAGGGAAAACGAAATCAACACGATATGGAGTTCCTTGGAAAGTAGTTTATTATGAGACTTTTGAGAGTAGGGTAGATGCGATAAAGCGAGAGCGATATTTCAAAACTGCAGCAGGTCGTCGTTGGTTAAAAGAAAAATTAAAGTCGTAAAGTCGTGGGTTCCCCGCCCGGCCAAAAGAATTTGACCGTTCGGACGGGCCCGCCCGACTGAATTGCTTCAGCCGTTCGGGCGGGGAGTCCCTCCCTCGCTACAAAAAAAACCGACATCTTTGGAAAAGTTTTACGCTTATGTACTCAAAAGCGAAACGACCTCAAACTTTTACAAAGGCCATACTTCCAACATAGCATCACGATTAAAGTAACATAATCAGTGTAAAACACAATCCACAAGATTAGGTATTCCTTGGAAAGTAGCTTATTTTGAAGAGTTTGTAAGTAGGGAAGAGGCGATAAGTTTATTTACCTCCATTTGCTCTTAAATCTGCTTGGCACTCTGGCCCTAACAAAACAGCACTATTATTAAAATTTAAAAGCATGGCATTGCTTTCCGTTTGCCAAAACATAAGACAATCTGTGTTATCACAGTGATTTCCATGGGCTACATCTTGGTGATCATTTACCATACTGGAACCGAGATTAACAAGCCCAAGTAAATGACCAAGCTCATGCTTACTTACAGTGCTTTCTATATCAGCTGTACTCGGTTGTCCAAAGTCTCCAGTACGATCTGAAATGGTTTTATGAAAAACAACGGTAGAGGTGCTTTTATAAGCAATGCCAAATACAGCGGAACTATCTGTATTTTCACTATAGTCACCATTCGCAAAAAAGATATATGCAGAAGCACTACTACCACTATTTTGAACCGTTCGAAAGTCACTTTCTATCTGCTGCAAATCACTAAGGCTGTATGTTGACTTTCCCTGATCTGGGATCATTTTCCATTGCAATGAAATACCTTGTGGCTTGTTCAAGTATTGATTTAAAAAAGTTTGAATTGAATTACCAACTTCATTGCTAGGTCTGTTTCCTTCTTCATAAAGGATTTCAACATTTAAGCTTCGATAAGTTTGAGCAGATAGGTAAGAGTTGGCAAATGACCCCACCGTTTGTATGCTAGATGTGTTGCTACTATTTTCATCATCTTCTTTACAGGAGTAAAAAGATAAACTAAGAAGAATTGAAAAAAAGATAAAATTAGCTTTAAGCATGAAATTTGGTTTAGAATAAGACAAAGAAATAGGGCTCAATGTTTATTCTTGGTTCTGTTGATCTAGGATACCTAAACTGTAATATGCTTTCGATTTGGCGAGTTTATTTTTACTAATCAACTGAATCATTTTTACTTTGGTGCTGATGTACCCTAACTCTCTGCTATTGACTAAAAAAAGCGAGCTTTCGCCCATGCCAAACAAAGACCTCTCTGCCTTTAATAGCTCATAATAATCATTTGTAGTTTGGTGGTACAGATTGGCTTGTTCTAGAGTAATATCCCATTCATTTAAAGCTTGGTTAATTTTAGCTCTCAGTTGGGCCGCTTTATTGTCATATTCGAGTTCTTTTTCTTGAAGTTTAATGCGATTTTTTTCAAGCTCTCCTCTTTCTTTTCTTAGAAAAATAGGAAAACTAAATTCTAATCCAAATTTGTAATTATTTGAATTTACTTGATTCCAATCTTCTTGATCAATTCCTGTTAAAAGAGGTTGATATTTCAAATTGAGTTTAGGTTTAATGTATTCTGCTTTTAAGCGCTGTTCAACTTCCAATTGCTGTATTTCATAATCGTTTAAAGCTAGCAAAGGGTGTTGTTCAATTAGAGTATCCATCCCAAGTTTTAAAGAAGGGTTTGAAGCTTCTAGAAAAATAGAATCAATTGCACTTGGTATCATAAATTCTTCGAGTTCAAGAGGAACTAATCCTTCGTCCCAGAGGAAAACATGCAATTGTGCCTTTGCATTATTTAAATTTAATTGTGCTTCTTGAAGGCTTAATGTTCTATTCTGGTATTGTATGCCTGCTTCCAGCGTATCAACATACGGACGATCTCCCAATAAGGCACTCTGCTTCACTGCTTGAAATCGTTCATAACTTAAGTCTACAGCTTCCTTAAATACCATCTGTTGGTGATAAGCTAGAAACCAATTCCAGTAAGCAATTGCTGCTTCTAAATAAAGTTCATTGATTAAATAGCGCCTTTTCTGTTTGGTGCCTTCTGCATAAATTTTAGCACTTTTTAAGGCTGCTCTTCGTTCATCGATAAAAAGACCTTGTCCGAGAGTAACTCCTACACCTGCGAAATAAAGCCCATCATCGGGAACGTTGTTTTCGGGATTTAAATAGTTTCCTTCGTTGTCTTCAAAACCACCTAAAACGGTTATTCCAAACCAAGTCGGTATTTTCACTCCACCTTCCAATTTTTTGTAATAGTTAATATCCTGAAAGTGTTTTTGAGCATAGTTTGCATAGGTCTTCGGATCAAAATAGCCCCTTGCACTTAACAGATTTGCAGCTCCAATTTGGGTTTGAAGATCAGCCTGTTTTGCTAAAGGATGATGCTCTTTTACTTTTTGCAAAAAGTCTTGAAAGCTAAAAACTTGCTCTTGTTCTTGACTCTTGCAATAATTTGTAAGAAAAAAGTAAACCGCGACTAATATATACTTCTTCATCACTTCAGACTATTTCCCACTTTTAGAATTCGTTGATGCTTCACCTGCTTGATTTACTTGATAAAAATCAGGTGGAAAGCCATTGACTTGACGCCAAAGTTCATACCAGATAGGAACATCTTTTAGAAGCATCATGTTATTTGTTCCACCACCCACACGAAGGGCCTCAGGCCACTCATGGTCTTCAGAGTCAGGTGCAACCAGTACTCTAAATTTACCGTTTGGACTTATGTATTTGTCGATGGCAAATACTTTACCTCCATAAGTTCCATAACTTGTGTTGGGCCAACCTGAAAAAACAATGGCGGGCCATCCATCAAATTGGATTCTTACTTCTTGGCCAATGCTAATTAATGGTAAATCAATTGGTCTAACATACAATTCAACGGCTAAGCTATAATCTGACGGCATAATGGTTAAGATAGGGTCACCTTCTTTTACCGTTTCACCAATTCCATTTTGAATGGTTTTGGTAATGTACCCATCTTGCGGAGCTGTTATGTAATACATGGAATTACGAATGCTGTAATTCATGTATTGGTTTTGAAGTTTTGTAACCAATGCTTCAGAATCATACATACTTGAAAGTGCGGTATATTTATCTGATTCTGCTTTGGCAATTTTATCTCTATAGGAAGCACGAAGTGAAGTTAATTCAACTTTTGCATTTATAATTTCATTTTTACTAGATAGCAAGTCGTTTTCTGCTTCAATAAGTTCTGCTTGGGTCTTTTGTAAGGTCAACTTTCTAGACTCCAAATCAGTCAATGATTTTAACCCATCATCATAGAGTTTTTGCAAACGTTCAAATTGCTTTTCTGCAATGCCATAATTTGTTTTTGCAGCTTCTAGTTTAATACTATCACTTTTGGCTTTTAAGTTTGCTTGCCTAAGTTTATTTCGTGCTTGTTTTTGTTTTAGCTCTCCTGTTTCAACCAAAGCATCAATTTGCACATCCAAGGCTTTTACTTTTTCCATATAGGATTGAACCGTAGACTCTTTAGCTTTTAACTGATCCTTTGTGCGGTCTAGTAAATCTGGGTCTAAGTAGTCTTCTTTTACTTCAGAAATGTATAGAATTGTATCCCCTTTATTAACAAATTCACCTTCTCTAACAAACCATTTTTCAATTCTTCCTGCAATAATTGAAGGGAGTGTTTGCGGTCTTTGATCAGGAAACAAAGTAGTAACACTTCCAAGGGCTCTAATATTTTGAGTCCATGGAAGAAACAAAATAATAAACCCTAGCCCAAAAGAGAAGTACAACAAACGAAGTAGAACTTTACCAGAACTTAATTTTTCAACTCTTCTGGTTGATTCATAGGCTTCTAAATCAATATTTTCAGGATAGTCGTGATTCGAAATATTTAGCATCTTTATTTGCTTTTATTTGTTGAAACTGATACAATAGAACCTTCTTCCAATTCAATTACTCGATCAACTTTTGAACGGAAATAGTCATCATTGCTGGCAGCAATTAAACTCCACCCATTATCTTCTTTAGTGATGTAGTCAATGATTTTTTGTCGATCTGCCTTATCAATCGATTCAAGGTTTTCTTCAAAAATCAATAGCTTAGGATGATCTGCAATAGCTCGAGCAATCAACACTTTTTGAATCACACTTCTTGGTAAGCGCTTGCCTTGTGGGTCTATTAGCGAATTAAATCCTTTTTTCTGAGCATTTATAAAAGGGGTAAGTCCTACTGCATTTGAGATTTCTTTCAATCTAGGCATATCAATTTTTCGACCCATGCAAATATTTTCAATGATAGTACCTTGAAAAAGCATTTCTTGTGATAAGCAATCTCCAATGATATATCTTAATGATTCAGTTGAAATGGTTGATTTACTGAAGTCTTCATAAAGTATTTGACCATCTTTGATATCATACAAGCCTGCAATTAAGGTGAGTAAAGTACTTTTTCCGGAACCGTTCGCACCGCTGATAATGACTGATTCTCCGGCTTTTAATTCGAATGTGATGTTCTTTAAAGTAGCTGTTTCTGAATCAGGATATTTATAGTTTAAGCGTTCAACTTTTAGATTAATTCCATCTTTTAATTCATATTCTTTTAAATTAACTCCCTTGGATTCATCAATCTCCAAATCGGTAACTTGGCCTACCTTTTCCAAGCCGGTTAATACATCATAAATAGTTTCTAGAGAAAGGATCAGTTTCTCAACTGAATTCATGATTAAAAGGATGATGATTTCAGCAGCAACGAATTGTCCTATATTCATCAGTTGCTCCATTACCAAAATTCCACCTATAGCTAAAAGTCCTAGCGCTACAATTACTTTAAATACAACCAGTAATGAGTATTGCTTAACCAATATCTGGAAATGACTTTCTCTGGCGTTCAAGTATTGGGAGACATTTTCATCGGTTTTTTTCATCGCCAAACCAGTAGAACCTGATAGTTTAAAGGTGATGTTAGTTCTTGCAAGTTCCTCCAGCCAATGAGCAGTTTGGTATTTTCTTTTCGATTCTTCTAAACTTCTGTTTAAACCCACTTTTGCTGTTAATCGAAAAATAATAATCACCATCACCACTAATAGTAAACTAAAAAGGATAAAAAATGGGTGATAAAATGATAATAAGAGCAAACCAAAAATCACTTGAAGTGAGGCTGCTGTAAAGTCGATTAATATTTTTGAAAGTCCCTTTTGAATAGACATGACATCGAAAAAACGGTTCACTAATTCAGGGGCATATTCAGTGTATAGCTTTTCCATTTTTATTTTTGGAATGCGGTAAGTAAAGTCAAAGGCGGCCCGTGTAAATATTTTTTGTTGCAGGTTTTCTACAATTCTAAGCTGATAGATTTGCAAAATTCCAGTAATGGCTACACCCAGAACCACCAAGCCAACAAGAATCATCCAGGAAGTGCTAACTCTACCACCTTGAATTAAGTTAACAATGGCTTGTACCCCTAAAGGAAGCGAAAGGTTGACAATTCCATTAAAAATAGCATAGATATAAACGTTTCGAATATCTTGACCATCAGGTTTCAGTAACCTGAGAAATCGTTGCATAGGAGTCAGTAAATCGGTTTCTTGATTCATGCTTCACTTTGATTATTAATTGTATTTAAAACCACTTGCAAATAGAAACTTGAAATGGTGTTTTCTTCTTCTGTGATGTTGGTTAAGCTAGGTAAATGCTTTGCAAAATGATGCTGTAAATGAGCTCCCTCAATAACGGTAGAAACTAACATATGAGGATACTTGTAATTGGGCGAAGCCTCTTGTATTATTTCACTCACTCTACCAACAAACTGCTTGTAATTTTTAAAAGCGCCCTCTTTGTTTTCTTGGTCAACTTCTTTATTCATATACGCTTTCATTGATTCGGAAAAAACAATGCGTTGCAAACTTTTTTCATCAATATGGGGGTTTATATGGTCTACTTCAACAATACTGGTCATAAGAGAAATCGCACGTTTTAATCGTTCTTCCACACTCTTTACGTTCGTAATTTGAAATACCAAATGGTATTCCATCCATGACCAATACCAAGAAGTTAGATATAAAAGGACTTTGTTTTTGCTCTCAAAGTATCGGTAAATAGAAGCTTCTGTGGTTTTAATATAGTTGGCTAATTTTCTAAAGTTATAACCTTCAAAACCTAGCTTGTCAATTTGTTCAATGCTTCCCATAATAATACGCTTGCCTAGCTCACTAGACTCAGGGTCTTTGAGAAACAACTTCTCACAAACTTGTACATTTACCGTAGTTAAAAGATTTTTCATAAATACTACTTCTATTAATTTGCAATAGTAGTACTATTGCTTTTGTTTAAGAAACTATTATTCTTAAAAAATGTTCAAGAAATTCTTAATTTTTATTTACAGTCGAAATGAATGAGGTTGAAGAATTTATTTTAAGTCAGGATGAAAAGAAGCGAGAGATGCTTTTTTATTTTCATGCATTGTTCGTTGAGAAATATCAATTAAGGCCACAGTTGAATTTTGGTATCCCATTTTACTATAAAAAGAAATGGGTTTTATACTTAAACCCAAAGAAAAGAGAGGGGGTGGACCTTTGCTTTACCTATGCTTATAAATTTGAGAAGTATAAGGAAGAGTTAGATGGTGAAGGAAGAAAGCAAATTAGAAGTAGAATGTTTTTTGAATTAGAAGAAATTGATGAAAATGAAGTAGATCGATGGCTAAATGAAGCCCTTCGTATTGACTCGTTTTGGAAATAAAAAAGCCCTCCTAAAAAAAGAAGGGCTTTTCAATAGCAGTATTTGTGGTTAGTTAGACTGCCGCTATTTCATCCGATTTATATTCTCCAGCTTCAAGTTTGCCTTTAACTTTAGAGAAGGTTTCAATCGTGTATTGAACATCTTCCATAGTGTGCATCGCTGTAGGAATCAATCGCAATATAATCATTCCTTTTGGAATAACTGGGTATACTACAATTGAACAGAATAAATCATGATTTTCTCTCAAGTCGAGTGTTAAATTCGTTGCTTCACCCAAACCGCCTTGTAAAATAACAGGGGTAACTTGTGTATTGGTAGTGCCAATGTTAAAACCGGCCTCTTTCAATCCATTTTGCAATCCATTTGCAATGGTCCAAAGTTTTTCTCTGAGTTCAGGCATAGTTTGAATCATTTTTAACCTTTTTCTAGCGCCTACTACTAGTGGCATTGGCAATGATTTAGCAAAAATTTGAGAACGCATGTTGTATCTCAAATAATCAATTACATTTTCATCACCGGCTATAAAGGCTCCAATGCTAGCGAAAGCTTTTGCAAAAGTTCCAAAGTAAACATCAATGCCATCTTGAACTCCTTGCGCTTCTCCAGTGCCGGCTCCTGTTTCACCCATAGTGCCAATTCCATGAGCATCATCTACAAATAGTCTAAAGTTGTATTTCTCTTTCAAAGCAACAATTTCCTTCAAGTTACCTTGATTTCCTGACATCCCGAAAACACCTTCCGTAATAACTAATATGGCACCATCTTGCTCATTGGCTAGTTTAGTGGCTCTTTCAAGCTGTTTTTCAAGCTTCTCCATATTGTTGTGCTGGTAAACAAAACGTTTACCAGGATGCAATCGAACACCATCTAAAATACAGGCATGGCATTCCGCATCGTAAACAATTACATCATTACGGTCAACCAAGGCATCAATAGCCGACATGCAGCCCTGATAACCAAAGTTTAGTAAGATTGAATCTTGTTTGCTTACAAATGCCGCAAGCTCTTTTTCTAACTTTTCGTGAACTATAGTGTTTCCCGACATCATTCTTGCGCCCATAGGGTAACCCATACCCCATTTTTTGGCTGCTTTGGCATCCGTTTTTCTTATTTCAGGATGATTTCCTAAACCTAGGTAATTGTTTAAGCTCCATTGTAAAACCTCTTTCCCTCTAAAGGTCATTCGGTTCGCCATTTCGCCTTCTAATTTTGGGAAAGTAAAGTAGCCATGGCTCTCTTTTGCGTGTTGGCCTAATGGGCCTGGGTTAGCATCTAATTTATCAAATAAATCTCTCATGCAGTATCGTTCTTTTAAACAAGCGGCAAAGGTAGCTTTTATTTGATTTCTAGCAAATCAAAGCATGAACAACCCAACCTTAAAAAAACAAAAAAAGGCGCTTCAAAAGCGCCTTTTTTTGTTGAGCTTGTTTTGATTAAGACTTCTTTCCAAGCATAAGGATTTCATGCACAACCACTTCAGTGACATATTTCTTTTGACCATCTTTATCATCGTAAGAGCGTGAAGTTAGTTTCCCTTCAATTGCCACTTCACTACCTTTTTTTAAATATTTTTCAGCAATCTCAGCCGTTTTGCCCCAAGCAATAAGGTTGTGCCATTGGGTGTCTTCTACTTTTTCACCTTTGTTGTTGTAGTATGTGTCATTAGTTGCAACTGAAAAACGTGCAAGTGTTTTTCCACCTTCCAAATTTTTTACTTCTGGGTTCATACCTAAGTGACCGATTAATTGAACTTTGTTTTTCAAATTTTTCATGATTTTGAATTTTAGTTTAATAATTGAATTTGATTGTTGTCGTTTGTTCGATTCGACGAGGCAAAGGTTAGAAGAGCTGAAATGTTGATTCGGTACTTATCTATTTAATAACGTGTAACATTCGTTTATAAACGGGTATAAGCGTTTAAAAATGGATATGTTTCAGTATATCAGGGTTTTGAAGTTTTTGAATAATGAACTAAAAAAATCATTGATTTTAACGTTTATTTTGTGACATGGCTGTAATAAAGGCGAAAATTTCATTTGTTTCCTTGCTAATTAGTATGTTGATCATGCTAATTACAGCCTCTAATTTTCATTGGGGGAAAGACAATTGGAAGGGGATTTTAGAAGCTGATGCCAAAGGTTATTACGCCTATTTGCCTGCCATTTTCATATATCAAGATCTAAATTTTGAGTTCATTGATTCAGTCGAGAAAAAATACCCTGCACCTCATTTGTTTGTTGATTTTCGAGCACATCTTGATCATGGAATTGCGATTAATAAATATTATGCTGGAACTGCGCTGCTTCAATTGCCATTTTTTTCATTTGGACATTTAATTACCAAGATAGTAGGAGGAGAGGCTGATGGGTACAGCAAATGGTATTTAATTTCAGTGAGTTGGGCTTCCTTGTTTTATTTGTTTTTAGGGCTTTTTTATTTGGGAAAAAGTTTATTGCTAGTAGGAATAAAAGACTATTGGGTGGCATTGCTTTTAGCCGCATTTTTATTTGGAAGTAATCTCTTTGCGTATGCGGTGGTTGAAACAGGAATGTCGCATGTTTATTCATTTAGCCTCATCAGTATTTGCTTGTTTTATTTATTAGAATTTAGAGCAAGTCAGAAATTAAGTCACTTATTTATCATTGCCGGTCTTGTAGGCTTAATAGTATTTGTGCGACCGGTGAATTTGTTAGTTCTTGCAGCATTACCATTCATAGCAGGAAGTTGGACTGACTTAAAGTCTTACCTAAATCCACTGTTTGACAGGCCCATTCGATTGTTAAATGCTTTTTTGCTCTTCTTAGCATTTCCTTTTCTGCAGTTATTCATTTACAAAGTATCCACGGGTGATTGGTTCGTTTATTCTTATTCAGAAGAAGGGTTTGATTTTTTAAAGCCTCATTTTCTCGATATTCTATTTAGCTATAAAAAAGGGCTTTTCGTTTATACACCAATTTATCTTTTCAGTTTTGTAGGACTTATTGCTTTATGGCAAGTCAATCGATTTCGATTTTGGGCATGGCTCTTCTTTTTTGGCTTAATTACGTATGTGTTTTCTTCTTGGTGGATGTGGTACTACGGCGGGAGTTTTTCTTCAAGAGTATACGTAGAGTATATACCACTTTTTGCTTTATTATTTGGGTTAGGAATTAAAGCAATACGTCATAAGTGGCAAAACGTCAGCATGGTCGCTTTGTTGTTTGCACTTGTTTTGTTTTGCCAAATTCAAACCTATCAGTACCGTTACTACATTATTCACTATAGTGAAATGACCCAAGAAAAATATTGGGATAATTTTTTGAAATTACCATAAAAAATAAGGCCGCTTGTTAAGAACAAAGCGACCTTATCACCAAAATTGAAGAGAGAGCGTTTATACGAATTGTGCTTCTTCTGTTGAGCCACTTAAAGCGGTAGTACTAGACTGACCAGCAGTGACTACATTTTGTACTTTGTCATAATAGCCTGTACCCACAAAAGTTTGATGTTTCACGGCACTAAAGCCTTCTGATTGTAAGGCAAATTCTCTTTCTTGAAGTTCAGAGTAACCTGCCATACCTCTGTTTTTATAGGCTTTACTTAATTCAAACATGCTTGTATTAAGTGCGTGGAACCCTGCTAAAGTGATAAATTGGAATTTAAAGCCCATAGCAGCAAGATTTTCTCTAAATGTTTCCATTTCTGCAACAGTTAATCGAGAAGCCCAGTTAAAGCTAGGTGAGCAGTTGTATGCCAACATCTGATTCGGATATTTTGCATGAATAGCATCTGCAAAGCGCTTTGCTTCTTCTAAGTTAGGATTCGAAGTCTCCATCCATAAAAGGTCAGCATAAGGAGCATAGCTTAGTCCCCTGTCAATGGCTTGCTCTATTCCGTTGTTTACATAGTAAAATCCTTCACTACTTCTTTCGTCAGTGCAAAAAGACTTATCTCTATCATCCACATCTGAAGTCAATAAATTGGCTGCATCTGCATCTGTTCTTGCTATAATTAAAGTAGGAACATCCATGACATCTGCTGCTAAACGAGCAGCTACTAGCTTATTAATTGCTTCTTGAGTTGGAACTAAAACTTTTCCACCTAAATGACCACATTTTTTAGCACTACTTAATTGGTCTTCGAAATGCACACCAGCTGCCCCTGCTTTAATCATACCTTTCATGAGTTCAAATGCATTTAGGTTTCCTCCAAATCCGGCTTCCGCATCAGCAACAATTGGCACCAACCAATCTTTGTCAGTTTCTCCTTTTAACAGAGCAATTTGGTCTGCTCGCATAAGTGCGTTGTTAATTCGTTCTACCACAGCAGGAACAGAATTGGCAGGGTATAGGCTTTGATCAGGAAACATTTGTCCCATTAAATTGGCATCTGCAGCTACTTGCCATCCACTTAAGTAAATAGCTTCTAAGCCTGCAGCTACTTCTTGAATTGCTTGATTTCCAGTAAGTGCGCCTAATCCCGCAACCCAATCTTGATTGTTTAATTTTTCCCAGAGTTTTTCAGCACCATATCTAGCAATACTATATTCAACTTGGTATTTGCCTCTTAAATTTGCTACTTCTTCAGCTGAATAAGGTCTTTCAATGCCATTCCACCTTGGATTAGTTGCCCAATCTTCTTGAATAGCTTGGGTCATTTCTTCTATTGATTTTTTCATGATTATAATAGGTTTAAAAAAAGGGTTATTGATTACTTGATTAATTCGTATGCTTCTAGTGTTAAGAAGTCTTTAAGCTCTTTTGCACGTACTAGCTTGTTAAAGAGTTTAGCAGCATCAGCCAGATTTGACTTCCAAGCAGGATTCATTTGATCACCAAATTCTAGTGACCGTAACTCATCGTAGAAGCATTTTTCATAAAGTTCTTCGTTAAATGTTTTTCCATTGCTAAGGGTAACTTCTTCTTTTAGCCATTGCCAAACTTGAGTTCGTGAAATTTCTGCTGTGGCGGCATCTTCCATTAAGTTAAAAATGGCAGCAGCTCCATTTCCACTAAGCCAAGCAGCTATATATTGAATTCCAATGTTTATATTTTTTCGAACTCCTTCTTCTGAAATTGTCCCTACTGGAACTTCAATTAGGTCTTTGGCAGAAACTTGTACATCTTCTCGTTTTTCATCAATTTGATTAGCCTGAAGCATATAAGTATTAAAAACATCTAAAGCCACTTTAACTAATGCAGGATGGGCTACCCAAGTTCCATCATGTCCATTTTGAGCTTCGCGAATTTTATCGTTTTTCACTTTTTCAAAAGCAAGGCGATTGGCCTCTTCATCATTTTTGATGGGAATTTGTGCAGCCATGCCTCCCATAGCATGTACGTTTCTTTTGTGACAAGTTTTAATGACCAAATCTGAATAGGCTTTCATAAAAGGAACGGTCATACCTACTTGATCTCGGTCAGGTAAAATGAACCCCTCTTGTTTATGGAAACATTTGATGTAAGAAAAGATGTAATCCCAACGTCCACAATTTAAACCTGCGGAGTGCTCTCTCAATTCATAAAGAATTTCATGCATTTGAAAGCTAGCTAATATGGTTTCTAATAAAACCGTTGCCTTAATCGTGCCTTCTGCAATTCCCAAATAATTTTGAGCAAAAACAAATACTTCATTCCACCAACGAGCTTCTAGGTGATGTTCTAGTTTGGGTAAATAGAAGTACGGACCACTATTTTTAGCTAAGAGCGCTTTCGCATTATGAAAAAAGTAAAGTCCAAAATCGACTAAAGAGCCGCTCATTGCTTGATTATTAACAAGAATGTGACTTTCCATTAAATGAAGCCCCCTTGGTCTAACCATTAGAACTGCAGGATTATCATTTAATTCGTAATGTTTGCCATTCGGATTCGTAAAACTGATAGTACCACGAACTGCATCATGTAAGTTTATTTGACCCATCATCATGTTTTCCCAAGAAGGAGAATTACTATCCTCAAAGTCAGTCATAAAAACTTTAACACCTGAGTTTAAGGCGTTAATCACCATTTTTCGGTCTGTTGGGCCAGTAATTTCAACTCTACGATCTAACAAATCTTTTGGAAGAGGTGAAACGGTCCAGTCACCTTCTCGAATGCTTAGCGTACCCTCTATGAAATCTGGTGTCCATCCATTGTTCAGTTTTTCCTTTGTTTCATTTCTAGCTTCCATTAAAGTTTGTCTCTTTTCTTCAAACTTTAAATGCAATGCTTCTAAAAATGCAAGTGCCTCTTCCGTGAGTATACTCTTAAAGCTGCTATTCACTTGACCTCTTATTTCAATTTGTTTTTTATTCGTTCCTATTATCATGGTGATTTTGTTTTAGCGTACGATGCAAATATAGCGAACGTTCGCAAAATAAAAAGAATTCGCAAAAAGAATTTTTTCGCTGAATGTTTATATTTGTTTCAAATTCGAGAAATGAAGCACCTTTCAGAAGATCAGATAAAAAAGATTTTTGGCTTAAAATTGAAGCAATGTAGAACAGAAAAAGACCTTTCTTTGCTTGGTTTGTCCAAATTAACGGGCTTAAGTAAGAGCTACCTAAACGAAATTGAGAAGGGGAAGAAATACCCCAAGCAGGATAAAGTTATTGCTTTAGCAGAAGCCTTAGAAACCTCCTATGAAGAGCTGGTGAGCGTCAAATTAAAAGGCAATATGGCTTCTTTGGGTGAGATTGTTCAAAGTGGAGTTTTGAAAGAAATGCCTTTAAATCTTTTTGGAATTGACGAGAATAGCTTGATCGATATTATTTCCGGAGCACCTGAAAAAGTTACCGCTTTTATCGGGACTATTTTTGAGATGACCAGGGAGCATAACATTACCAAAGAGTACTTTTACCTTTCTTCATTGCGTGGTTTTCAAGAGCGAAAAGAAAACTACTTTGAGCGAATTGAGCAGGAAGTTGAAAAGTTTGCCAAACGTTATCAGCTTGACTTTTCCAAAAAAGTAGTTTCAGAAGAATTGGAAGAAATCTTAAAAGATGAGTTTAACTATTCAATTGATGACAATCAGTTAACTGAACAAGATTACCCAGATGCCATACGTTCGGTTTTCATTCCCAAAGAAAACCGTTTGCTAATTGCGAAACCAACCTCAGAAACACAGCGGGTTTTTATCTTGGCAAAAGAGCTGGCTTACGCTCATTTAGGAATAAGTCAACGCCCACTAACTTTTACTTGGATAAAGTTTTCGCATTTTGAAGAGGTGCTGAATAACTTTAGGGCTTCGTACTTTGCCGGAGCGCTTATTTTGCCCAAAGAGCGTTTTACTCAAGATTTAGAATCTTTTTTTCAATCTAAGAAATGGGATCCAAAAGCCTTTTTAAGCTTGTTGCATAAGTACACCGATTCAGCGGAAACATTTTTTCAGCGTCTCACAAATGTTTTGCCTCATGAAATGGGGATTCGAGATATTTTCTTTTTGCGCTTTCACACCAAGTCAAACCAATTACCGCAGTTAAACAAAGAATTACATCTCAGTAAAAAGCATCAACCTCACAAAATGGACCGAAGGGAACATTACTGCATGCGCTGGGTAAGTACCGATATCTTAATCAACCAGGATGATTATGTAGAAATGGATGGAATTCGAGTGGGTGTCCAAATCAGTCGCTTTCATGAAAATGGAGCCAATTACCTTGTTATTACTTCTAGTAATGCAGACCCTTTTAAAGCTGATCGATTTAGGAGCGTATGCATTGGTATAGAACTTAATAACCGTCAGCGAAAGAAGATTGGATTTGTTAAAGATGAACAAATTCAAAAAAGGGAAGTCAACCAAACCTGCGAGCGTTGCGGTATTTTAGATTGTAAGGATCGTATGGCCGATGCCGATATTTTTCTGAGAGAAAAGCGAAATCAAGAAATTGAAAAAAGGGTGTATGATTTGATAGGTAAGGTTTAAGGCAATAGCCATGGACCTATTTTGATTAGCCAAAGGTAGTAGCCCAATATTCCACCAATAAACCCACCCGAAATAAAACTAAGCCGAAAGTGGGCGGGGATGAACCGAAAAATTACCACCAAACTGATGATTAAACTCAGACACGCAGTGGTAATAGAAATCAATCCTGGATGCCAATTTAGTTCTTGAGCTAAATAAAACTCATCTCCACCGAAAGGAGATTGAACTTTACCCAAAAAGAACTTAACCAAACCAACAAATAGATTAGCCAACTGTCTTAAGCAAAATAAGGTGAGAAAAGCGGCCAACCAATCAATAAAATTCCAAGTACGTTTTCCTAATGTTAATTCTCGGTAAATAAGAATTCCAAGGCCCATAAAAGAGCTAAGTAATGTTTGAGCAGGTCCACCTAGGCTAATCCAAAATGCATTACTTGGTAATAAATGGTAAGGAGATTCGCCTTCCCAATTCATTGATGCATAGTGCAAAGTAGTTTCGTAACCAAGGACTTTTGCTACAACTATGTGACCCATTTCATGACTAAGAGTGCCAATTACCGTGAAGGCAATAAAGACGAGAGAAAAATAAAATAAGGGTTTAAGTCTCAGGACCAAAATCAATTAATTTCTCTACAATTTGATCCAATTCTTGATCTACTTCGCTTCTTGAAACATAGCTTAAGCCATCTTCTTTTAATTTTAGCAAGTTGTCTTCCGAAGCATCATCCATTTCGGAGTTGGCACTTATGACTTGAGGGTCGAGTCGATGATAGTCTCTTTTATGCTCGTCTTCTAAGGTATCGTAAATTCGTTTAAGGTGATAATCGACGGTTTGTGAATTGCCACTCATCATGATTTCTAAAACTGGTTTTATCCATTGAATCATGCCCCAGTCTTTGGCTTTGTCGTACTTGTATTTTTGTGCTTTGCTTCCTGTACTCACTGAAACAATCATCATATTTTCAGCGGTTGGAGCTTCTTTCTCAATACCTTCAAAGTGCATGTTTCGAACCTCGGAGTAAGCAGCAAGAGCGGGGTTGTTGATAAATACGCCACCGTCAATTAAAGCATAATCTGTACCGATACCATTTTCCACCAAAGCGGTTTCAAAGTAAGTTGGGGCTGCCGAGGTTGAACGAGCTACATCCCTTACTTTAAAATCATAAATATCATTATTGGCTCTCGCTTGTTTGAAGAAATGGGGTTTCCCATTCGCAATGTCGTAAGAAGAAATAATACAAGGCTTCAACAATTCACTTAGTTTGGTGTCTCCAAAAGTTTCTTTCAATGCTTTCTCTAGGGCTTTGGCTGAGTATTTTTCATCGGTCACGCCATCTCCACTTTTGATTCGTTGCCAGGTATTTCGGTCAAAAATGCTGCTGCCTTTTTCCATGTAAAAATTTAGGGCATCTTCTGCAGAATATTTAGGTTTTCCTTCTTCGTTAGGGTAGAGGTAACAAAGACTTAAAATGCCTCCTGTACTTGTGCCTGCCATAAAATCAAAATAGTCGGCTAGCTTAGCATTAGGAGTTTCACTTTTTGTTTGAAGCTTGTCTTCGAGGCGCTTTAATACTTCACCTGCCAGCACGCCGCGGATACCACCGCCATCGATGCTGAGTATTCTTACTTTTCTCATTTTCTTGGATTTATGTTGTTTTTCCTTTCACCAAAGCTAGTGAATAAATCCATTAATGTAAGCTGTAAAGATGCCGAGGGTAATCTGCTATTCTCGTCTTTGGATTTTGCAATTCTCTTAAAGTGTCTTTCCCATTCCATTGGGCACTTTTAGAGTCTAGTTTTATTAGCTTTTCAGCCAAGTTAATGGCCATAATCTTAAGGTCGACATTTCTCTTTCCCAAAGACCGTAGCGCCCAGTTTACGGCTTTCTTTACATAAAGGCGTTCATCGGTTGCGGCTTCTTCAATAAGTTTAAAAAAGGGCATAAAAGCTGAATTATCAGATTTCTTATCAGCTGAAGTTAGGCCTGCTAGAGTTGCAAAAGCTGCTCGTTTAACAAACTCTTCTTCCCTTTTTGACCATTTATCAATTAAAATTGGGGCAAACTTAGAATGAGCAAACAACTTCATGCTATAGGTGTCACATATTTCCCAATTCTCCAGCTCATGCACAAACACTTCAGCTTGTTCTTGGGTTAATTCTTTAGGCGGAAAAAGCTTGGCACAGAGCAAACGGGCTTCATAAATGGATGTTTGGAAAAGTGCTAAGGCTAGCTCTTTGTCTTTACGAGTTCCTTTTACGATTTCATTTAACTGTTTTTGAGTTAAGCCCAATGCCTTGTGCGCTCGAATGCCAAATTTTACTTTGCGTTTTTCGATTAGGCTTGCATCTGCACCTTGTTTTAGTTGTTGAATTATTTGTTCTACAGAATTCATTTTCATATCAGCTAAAGCTAGAAAAAAGATTCTTTTAAGTGATAGAAATAGCTCTTGTATTTCTATGTTCAGCGGTACTTTTGCAAAATGAAATTTCTATACTTCTCTTTGCTCATGGTTTTGAGCACTTTTTTTACTTCATTCAGTCAGGCTCAAAATAGTGCAGATTATTACCTTTTAGATTCAATTAACCTTAGTGAGATCAGTAAAGAAGATTCTTTACACATTGAAAAACACTTAGCCCTTTTTCATCAAACAGATTCTTTGCCTTCCAAATTAGATGCCTTACAAAACTTAACCCTTTGTTATGCCTATGACCTAATTCTACGATATATGGACGTAATGGAGAAGCTTGCCTTAGAAGGTCTATCTAAATCTAAAACGAAATCAGATAGTAGTGTTTTCGGCTACCATTATGCTGCCTCCTTTTATAACAGAGGGTTTGTGCAAAAAGAATTAGATGCTTTTAGCCAAGCTTTAATTAACTACCAAAAGGCGGAAGATATATTTAAGAAATACGGTCATTTAGAAGCCGTTTCGGTTGTTTATAATAGTAAAGGTCACATACAATCATCAATAGGTTTAGTTGAAGAAGCAATTGAAAATTATAATAAATCCATTGACTTAGCATTAGAAACGAAATCTGAGCAAAGACTTTGTGAAGCGTATTTAAATTTTGCGAATCTAAACTCAGATCTTGATGAAGAAGAATTAACCTTTGAGTACTTAGACAAAGCCTTGCAATTAGCAGAAGCTAATGACTTGAAGCGATACATAGCACTAGTGAAAGCTGAAAAGGCCTATAACTATGAACGATTCAATCGAAAGGAAAATGTTATTGAAGACTACCAAGATGCCATTTCTGATTACCTAGAACTTGAGGATTTTAGATTGGCCAGTATAGCTCTTACCAACTTATCTAGACATTATTTTGACTTAACCAATGATCTACATGGGGCGGATAGCATAGTACAACTAGCTATTGAAAATGCTGAAAAGGCAAACATTAAACGTCAAAAGATGGAAGCCATTTTTAGATTAGGCTCATTTTACTATAAAAGTGAGGCTTTTCAGAAATCGTTGCCCTATTTTGAAAAGGTTTTGCAGTATTCTGAAGAAACTCAAAATGAACGCTTAGCGCAAAATGTAAGAGAATATTTGTATCAGGTATACGAGCAGTTAGGTATGTCACAAAAGGCTTTAAAAGTTTTAGAAAGCTTTCATAAGCTAGAAATTGAAACTCAAAATAATGACAATAAACTAGCCCTGGCTCGGCAAAGTGAAAAACATAAGTACCAAAGTCAAAAAGCTGAAGATGATTTAAAGAATGCACAAGAAATAGCTTTCGTAGAAAGCGAGGCTAAACGGCAACGAAATTTTGCTATTTCAGTAGGCTTGGTTAGTTTAATCATTTTGGTGGCGCTTATTATAATTTACTCCAAGCTTAAACAAATTAGGAAGCAGAAAGAAGAGTTAAACACGGCCTACGAAAAATTGGAGAAAAGCAAAGAGAATGAGGTTTTAGCTTCTAACTTAAAGGCTTTACAGTCTCAAATGAATCCTCATTTTATTTTTAATGCCTTAAACTCAATTCAAGCTTTGGTTCTTCGAGGGCAGGTAGAGTCTTCTTATGAATTCATTAATAAATTTGCTGCTTTAATACGAGAAACGCTGAACTTTTCAGAGAAAGAGTTTGTTCCCTTAGCAGAAGAATTTAAATTATTACAAACTTACCTCGCATTAGAAAAACTAAGATTTAAAGAAGAGTTTGAATATCAATTTGATGCAGAAGGGGTAAATCAAAACCTTAAAATTCCTCCGATGTTAATCCAGCCATTTATTGAAAATGCCCTAAAACATGGATTACTGCACAAAGAAAAGGACAGAAAACTAAGCTTGCATTTTAAGCAAGAAGAGGTATTGGTTTGTACCGTAGTAGATAATGGAATTGGACGTGAAGCCTCGAGGAAAATTAAAGAGCGTAGAATGAAGGAGCACAAATCTTTCGCCATAAGTGCTATTGAAAAACGATTTAGACTCTTACAAGAAAAGCACCAGGTAAATATTGGATTTGAATATCAAGATTTAATGGAAAATGGGCAATCTTTAGGAACAAAAGTGACGATACGAATTCCTTTTCAAGACTTAGGTAAAGAAAGTGAAGCCAGTGCTCAAACTTTTAAAGCTCAATCTTAAAAAGCCATTATTCTTGTAAAATGGAAATATACCGTGCTTTAATTGTAGACGATGAAAAAGATGCAAGAGATAATTTAGATCTTTTGCTAAAGCGTTTTTGCCCAGAAGTAAAAGTTTTAGGTGCTTTTAATACTTTACCCAAAGCGGTTTCTTATTTAAAAGAGAACGAAGTAGATGTGGTGTTTTTGGATGTAGAAATGCCCGAATATGCCGGTTATGAAATTCAAACATTACTCCCAAAAATTAACTTCGAAATTGTATTTGTTACCGCTTACGACCAATATGCCATAAAAGCTTTTGAACTTTCAGCTTTAGACTATTTGTTGAAACCTGTAGAGATAATACGATTAAAAGAAGCCGTTGAACGCCTAAAGCAAAAGACTGAATTAAATACCATAAGTCAGCGAATGGATGCTTTTCAGAAACATTTTCACAAAGGAGTTTCTGTGGTAGAAAAAGGAGCACGAAGTTGGATAGTTGCGGCACAAATTGTTGCATTAGAAGGACAAGCTGCTTATACCAAACTCTACACTGTTGATAAGGTATACACCTTAAGTAGAAACCTCGCACAAGTTGAGAAAGAATTAGAGCTTCCGCAGTTTTTTAGAACACATAAATCTTGGATTGTGAATCTAAATAAGGTAACAGAAGTGAATTACAGCAAGAATTTACTTCTACTAGAAAATCAAATTGAAGCCAAGCTCTCAAGGCATCGTTTAAAGGAATTTAAAGCACAATTTTCGAGCTAATTGTCATTCCTCAAATAAGACTGACCATTGCTCAAGTCTATTTTAGTCCCCCTTAATCAGTCAGGAATTTTGCTGTAAATAAACAGTATCAACCTTTTTAGATTAAGAAAATGAAGAAAATTTTACTTTCAATTTATTTATTCAGTATTACACTTTTAAGTGCAGAAGCGGGAATTATTTATGTAGATTATTCTGCTACAGGTAACAACAGTGGAACCTCGTGGACAAATGCGTTTAATAGTTTAACTACTGCGCTAGCCGCACCTCATGCTTTAAAAGATACTTTTTGGGTGGCCGCGGGAACTTATAAACCTGTGAATGCGAATGCACCTTTTCTTATTGAAAAAGCGGAACGTTTATTTGGAGGCTTTTCAGGTACTGAAACTTCTTTGAGTCAACGAGACGTATATAATAATATTACCATCTTAACTGGAGACCTCCAAGGAAATGACAATGGTGACCCTCACAACGGAACCCAAGCTAATTCAACTTATTCTGAGAATGCCAAAACAATTATTGAAATTGCCCCAGCAACTATTGCAGCACATGGTGCTGAAGTAATCATTGATGGATTTACCATTACATCGGCACATGACGCGGTTAATAGCTCTTCTGCCATAAACGTTGGAAACTTTAGCTTGCAGTATTTAACCATTAGCAATTGTATTTTAGAAAACAACTATGCCAATACCTATTCAGTTTTGCAGTTTTATTCGGCAAAAAATGCAGGTAAATTAAAATTCCACAATAACATCGTTCGAAATAATTACACCAATAGTGGCTATGCCATTGAGTATCGTGTTGTCTATTCGGGAAGTTTACACCTGACTTCAGAGTTTGTAAACAACATTTTTGATGGAAACGTAGTAACTCAGTCGGGTAATGATGGAAGTTGTATTCGTTTTACGACCGTAACAACAGGATCATCGATTACTGCTAGGTTGGTAAATAACACTTTTGTAAACAATGTGGAAGGAGCAAGTGGTAGTCCGATTAACTATGAAAGAACTTCACATACTTCAGATATATTACTTCATTTGAGTAATAACATTTACTATCAGAATGTAAATGGAATTTATCCTGCGCTAGTGCATGGGAATCAAGGAGGTAGTGGAATTATAAATAGTGGAAGTAGAAACAACTTAGTTGAATCACAAAACTACCAGTATCAGTCAATGGGTGGCACTTACCAAACCAGCGTTTCTCCATTTATGGATTTTACAAATGGAGATTATCGTCCGATTTCAGCTTATAGAACCAATGGTCTTCGTGCATTGTATGCACAAACTTATCCAACTGTTGATGTTTATGGTAATCCAAGAATTTCAGGAAATGCCATAGGTTTAGGAGCTGTTCGTTATATGCCAACTACTACTTCTTTATCAGAATTAAATCAAACTGAAACGGTTACATTGTACCCGAATCCAGCTCAAAGTCATTTAAATGTTAGGGGAGTGGAATTAAATAATTCTACCTACCAAATTAAGGACCTTAATGGCAAAGTTTGTCAAACTGGTAGTCTTGATCTAAACGGGATTTCAGTAGCTAACTTGGAAAGTGGTCTGTACTTTATTCAAATTAATCATGCAGGAAACTGGATTAATCAGCGTTTTGTTAAACAATAGATTTCAGTTTTAATTCAAGAGAAAAGTCCCTGAAAAACAGGGACTTTTTTTATGCCTGTAAAAAGGCAGGATTTAACTTCTCTATTTCTTGATATACAGGACAATCATTTTCGTGTGCTCCACTTAAAAAGCCTGTACTCATGAGAAACTCATTGCAAATTTCTCCTCCAGTAAATTTGAAATGCTTCTTAAACAATTTAACCCAATTTTTTAAATCAAGCGGGTGGTGTTGGTCAAGCCAATTCTTAAAGGAACCAAATTCTTTTTGAAGCTCAAGAATTACATTAGCATTATAAATCGCAGCATTTACTTTTAGCTTATTGCGAATAATGCCTGCATCTTGTAGCAGTCTTTCGCAATCTTCTTCTTGGTAATTAGCAACTTTTTCAATCTCAAAATTGCTATAGGCTTTTCTAAAGTTTTCTTCTTTTTTTAAAATAGTGAGCCAGTTTAATCCTGCTTGATTGATCTCTAACAAGAGTCGGCCAAAAAGTTCATTGTCGCTGTATATGGGAAATCCATATGCCTTGTCATGGTATTTTTTATGCAGCGGGTGTGCATCACTTTGATGGACGTATTTACAGTATGACATACGATCAATTACAAGTTCTCATATATACTCGTTCACCACTCAAGTACCTTCCATTTAAAGGCATAAGTACCATATAAGTATCATTTATTGACTCTACTTTGTACATGATATAGTCGTCCTTATTTCTTTTTGGAATAAGGTATAACAAACGGCTTTTTGTTCGAATGGAGTAGGTTCCTTTTTCTGTTTTACCATTTAAAACATAAGTTACTTCATCATCATCGTAACCGTAAATTTTAAAGTTTTTATCGTAGTCACCCTCTTCGTTATCTTTTTTGGAGCCTGTGTTCTCCCAACAATTAACAAAGTACCGTTCAAATTGTTGCTTGAAAGTTTCCTTTTCAGAAGTCTCCATGGCTGAAATGATTTGTTGTTGCCTATTCCAATTTGAGCTAAACTGTTTTGCAGCTTCGTAACGATTCTGAAGTAAAGCAGAATTGGGTAGTAGATTCAATCCCCTTTTTAAAGCGGCTCCCATTTTATTGATGTTTTCTTTTCTAGCGTAATAAGAAGCTAAATCAAGATAAGCTTCAGCCATGTAGTTTTCATCGTAAACCAAATCTGGCTCCGACTGTATTTTATCTTCCATTTGTGACAATAAATTCAAACCTGACTCAACATTTCCGTAATGAAAAGCTTCGCGAATCACCCTAATTTCAGCATAATGGTAGTAGTTCATCACCTTTTGGTTTTCTTTTAAAAAAGGAAAAGCTTTAAAATAATAATCCATTGAATCTAGGTTTTCCTTATGATTTTTATCATTCATCATGTGTTCTGCTGCAATTCCAAAAACACGTTCTTGAATTTCTAGGTTTTCAGGATTTAAGCGATAAGCTGTTCTTAAGCTGCGAAGCGATTCACCAAGTCTCTGTTTAGAATACTGCAAATACGATAGTCTCCAATAGTAATCTAAGGTGTATGGTTCAAGTTTTGCAGAATCACTAATGGATGCTTCTAGTATCTTATAATACTCTATGTATTTTTCAGCTTGAGGGCGATTCACCATCCATTCGTCGCCAATGAAAGCATAATGAGCAATGCCGCCTTGGGCATAATCATTATCTATTTCATTTAAATTAACTAAATCAGCTAATAAATGAGGGTTGAAATCTTTTTCATTTTCACATTTCGACAAGGCATTGATTAAAGCCGAATTCGTCATGTAATGAATGTTTGCTGATGGATAAATGGCATAAGCTTTTGTAAAGTAATTGGCTGCTTCCGCATAGTTCTCTTCATTCCACTGCTTAATTCCTTCATTGTAGTAAAGTAATGCTGAAAGCTCTTTTAAATTGATGATTTTATTGCTATCAAAATACTTGTCAAAAAGTTGATTAACAGGCGTATTTTCATACTCTTCTTCAGAAATTAGTTTGTTTTGCCTCAAGTAGTTTACATACTCTTTTTGGGTTTTATAGTCGTATTCTACGGTTCCATTTTTAGGGTTGGTGGTTTCAATGAGTACTTTTTCACCTTTGGGGTCTGCAATTAGGTAAACATGGTTAGGCGTTTCTCTAATTTCATAATCAAGTTCAAAACGGTCCAGCATTAAAGCATAAAGTGCTGTAGCAGAGACACAGTTGTATATACCTTCGTTAAAGAGTTGCATAAAATCAGCCTCTTCCTCGTACTTCTTTAGCTTTTTGGCATGAACTTGATTATATATTTCCTTGATTAATTTCTTTGTCTTTTTACTTTTTAGTTTCTCTGGATCTAAGGATTTATAAAGTTGATTTAAATCATCATTCATTTTTTGCTCTAAACCTTCTTCATAATTGATGGAAATCATCACTTCAAGCGCAGTGTATTCGGATGAGTCTTTTATTCGCTCAAATAAATCTTTTTGGAAGCTTGAATGAGATGAAAGCGAATCTTGAGCATAAACGCTAAGACTAAAAATAAAAAGTACTATGAAATGGAAGAGTCTAAATCGGTTCATAAAAGAGGCATTGGTTAGGTTTGCAAAATAAGCAAAAAGCAAAGTAGAAATGGAGACTTGGAGCTTAGAAAATGAATCGATAAAAGACGAATTATTTCATGTTTTGCTTTTTACTTTTGCCTCATGAAGCGAGAAGACTTAGCCAGCAAAGATTTTAGTTATGATTTAGCAGATCATCAAATTGCGAAGTTCCCTTTAGCCAATCGGAATCAGTCTAAACTATTGACTTATAAAGCCGGCATTATTGATGAAGATCAGTTTTTTAATTTAGAAACACATTTGCCAGCTGAGTCTGTTTTGGTGTTTAATAATACCAAGGTTTTAGCGGCTCGTTTACAATTCAAAAAAGTAACTGGAGCACAGATTGAAGTATTTTGTTTAGAGCCTTATCAAACCACAGTAGAACAGGCATTAAGTGCAACTAATACTTGTGTTTGGGAATGTATGGTTGGCAATCTGAAGCGTTTTAAAGATAAAGATGAAATCGCACTTGAAATAGCAGGCACCTCCTTAAAAGCAAGAATTCAAGAAAGAAAAGAACAAGCCGTAATCATTCGCTTTGAGTGGGAGGGAGGACTTCCTTTTTCAGCGATTTTGGAAGAAGCAGGAGAAGTGCCTTTGCCACCCTACTTAAATAGATTGGCTGAGGCTGAGGACCGAAAAACATACCAAACCGTTTATGCTCAAGAAGAAGGAGCTGTAGCTGCACCAACTGCAGGTCTGCATTTTGTGCCTCAGCAATTAAATAAACTAGAAGAACTTGGACATGACTTGGCTTACTTAACCCTTTATGTAGGTGCGGGAACTTTTAGACCGGTAAAAAGTGAACGACTGACAGAACACCAAATGCACCAAGAGCGAATTGTCATTAAAAAACAGACGCTACAACAATTGGCGACTAAAAAGGGCAAAATTATTACTGTGGGCACTACTAGCTTGCGTTCTTTAGAAAGTATTTATTGGTTGGCGGCAAAACGAAAAATATTCGGCAATTCAACAGAATCGTATGTTTCACAAGATGATGCTTATCAACTGCCCACTGACTTAAGTTGGCAAGAAGCCTGTGAGTTATTGCTAAATCAATTGGAAAAGAGTGGGGCGGAAGTCCTTGACTTTTATTCTGCTTTATTTATCATGCCCGGTTATCAATGGCAAGCTATAAGTGGTTTAATTACCAATTTTCACCAACCTCAAAGTACGCTTTTAGCTTTAGTGGCGTCATGGATTGGAGAAGACTGGAAAAAGGTTTACGACTATGCCCTGCAAAATGATTTTCGCTTTTTGAGCTATGGGGATAGTTCACTTTTATTGAAATAAAAAAAGACTAGCTTTTAAGCTAGCCTTTTTATTTTAAAATTTATCTAGGATATTCTGCGGTGTACTCAAAATGAAAGGTTTTACTTTCGGATGGAGCAATTTGTAATTCCCAAGACAGTATGCCTTCGTCGGAATCAATTTTGGCATCAGAGGTTTCGTTTAACTCTACTTTCATTGATTCATACTTGCTTAATGGATATTGGTCTTTAATCACTATGCTAATCGGCATACTTTTTTGATTTCTACAGCTAATTTCCCAAACAACCGTTTCTTCAACTTTTCTGCTCAAATTGCGTTTTTTATATTTACTAAAATCTTGAGTTCGTTTAATACTAAGGCCTCGATCTCTACCAAGCGATAGGTTTAACGTGTCTTCTGCTTCCTCAATATTTAAGTATGTAGAAGAAGTAAATGTTCCTTCATAATAAATACTCACTTTACCTGAAAGTAAGTTTAACTGCTCCCAATTGGGAACTTGTGCAGTTAAGAAAACAGATTGCTCAATTTTGGGTATGGCATAGTATTGATAATCAACCGCTATTTCTGTTTGCTTCATACGTAAATTGTAGTTTTCACCGTCTGAAAGCACGGTAAAAGGTTTTTCAATTTCATATTGTAAATCAGTTGCACGATTCTTCAGCGAATTAGAAATCAAATTGATGTTGTTTAGTTTAATTCCATCAACATATGAGAGATTTCCATTTGAACGTCTATCTCTATAAAAAATACCATTTCCAGCCGTTTTACCAATATCATTTACAGATCGAACAGCCATACGTTCAATTTCTTCTCTCGTTATTGTTTCAGAAACAGAAGTATGCTCACGTTGAAGCAAGGGTTTATCATAATTAATAACTACAGCGCTTAGCTCTGCACCAGCAGACATGGAAAAATCTTTTATCATTTGTTGATCGGCGCTCAGTTGAATGGTTTGTTTATTTGGTTGATAACCAACGTAACTAATTTGAATGGTATAGCGACCAGGTGGGATTGGTTTTAAAGTGTAAAGTCCATCAAAATCAGTTGTCGTTCCAATAACTTGCTTGTTGCTCATATCAAACACTACTACATTCGCAAAAGGCACTGCATCACCCGAAGATCCATCAAAAACCCTTCCCGTAATAGCTGCGTTTCCTTCAAACTTTTCTCTCTGGTATGAAGTTTCTCGTTCGCCTAAATAATAACGTTGTAGTTCAGGTAAGTCTCCGCTTAGTTTTGGATTTGCTGATGACAATTTCAGTTTTACATTTTTCCAGTCTTCTCCGGTAGTTTGAAAGACATTGGCTTGGTAGATTACTTGCAATGGTTTGGTAATGTCTTTTACTCGAAAATCATATTGTGGTTCCCAACCGGCAGTGCTTACAAAGTATGAAATAGGAACTTCATAGTTTTGGGATTGAAAGCATTCTACCATTACCAATATTTGACTGTGTGTTTGTCTTTTCTTTACAAGCAGCTTATTCAACGTTTTGTAGTGTTCTTCCAATTCATCTTGTTGATCTTGAAGTTTTACCAATAGGTCTAATTTTAGTTGACGAATGCTGTTCAGTCTTTCTTTGTAAAATGCCGCTAAAGCGGATAACTCTTGAACGGTCAAGTTTTTTTCATTTAGATTCATTTTACTATTATCCAACAAAAGCCTTTCTTCAATATCCTGAACACCAATTTGATTTTGGGTAGCTTTCATGGCTACCTTATGCTGCTCTATCTTTTTTTCAATAGCCTTTTCTTCTTTTGATTTTATGCCTTGTGCTTTATAATTTAACTGATGAACAACAGAAACAATTTGCAAACCTGCCAAACTTTTGGCTTGTACACTTTGCGGATTTATTTGTTGAGGAAGTTCATCAAACCAAAGTAAATGCTGTCCTTTAGTAAGATTGACTTTAGCTTTTCTGGTGATTTCGGCTCCGCTAAAAAACACGGTGACATCTGAAATTTCTGATTTGGGAAACAAGGTGTCATTCTGAGCTTGTACAAGAGTTCCCAATAAAATGGCAATACTAAAAAAGAGCTTTTTCATAATACTTGGTTTTAGGTTAAACAAATGATGAACTATATAAAAGAAACACCAAAAAAGGATCGTTCGTCTGCTAATTGCGTGCCAAAAATTTATTGCTGATGAACACAATGCAATAAAAAAGCCTCCCTAAAATAGGGAGGCGATAACCAAAATAAATTGCGATGAATTGAATGCTTACTTCTTCACCAATTTGCTTAAAAAGCTTCTTTCATTCCAATTGGTTCTGATAAAATAGATTCCAGATGGATAATTTTCTAGGTTAACTTCAAGGGTGTGGTATCCGGCTGTTAATGTATTCTCAAAAAATTGAAGCCTTTGACCATTCATCCCATAAATGGCATAGCTAACTAATTGCTCTTGTTCCAGGTAAATTTGAAATTGACTGCGATTTAAAGTTGGGTTTGGAAACAGTTGGAAGTCTTCAACTACTACTTTTTTTCTCTCGGCTGCTTGAACAAAGGCAACTTCATTGATTTCTATGTAAAAAGGAGTTTCTCCACCGGTTTTCTCTACAAGGGTAAAAGCTAAAGTTTGAATTTTACTTCTATCCAGTTGACTGCCAGTTCCGTTGAATAAATCATCTAAGTAAATTAAATGTTCACCATCAACGTTGGGCTTTAGCATGATTTTAGCTTGCTGATTCCATTGGTTTATAGAAGATTCTAATACACGAAGCTCAACATCATGGCTGCAATTTAAATTCAGGGAAATGGCATTGTACTTTTGTAAATCCATGCTTTCTCCTGCCGCTTTTAATTGACGGAAAAAGGAAATATAACTGTTAACCGTACCTGAGGCTTCTAAACTTCGTTCTACTAAGAATGCCGCTTCGGTAGATTCTCTACTTTCCGTTTTTATATCCATATTGAATACAGTAGCGCCCAATTGTTCATAGTCGCTTCCCCAAGAACCATCAGCAGTGTACAGTACATCACTCACAATCTGGTTGCTTTTTAAGGAAAACCCAAAGTCAAAGAATGACCCTAAATCGATTTCGATATCTTCTTCTAAATTGCCATTTAAAGGAATATTTAATTGGACATTTTCTCTTTGGGCTAGTTCGTTGCGACTGAGGTTACCTTTCAATTCTAGCTGATGAACACCCAATTCATTTTTGATACGAAGTTTTAGCTTGCCATTTTCGTACTTTCCTGCCTTTACATATAAGTTTGGAAGGGTTAAGTTGCTGTTGTTAAAATAAATGTTAGCTCTTGAAAATAAGCGTTTTAATGCATTTTCAACCAGGCTGATTGTCATTGCTGAAGTAGAAGACCAAAATTGAAAATTGTAATTGGAAGGAGAGCTAGGATAGTCTTCTAAATTCCATTTACTTTCAATCCTTAAGTCGCCATTTGCTTGCTCTTGAGCCACAAAATTTATTGCATACTCTACTTTTCCATCTGCTTGTTTAAGCTGAAATAGTATGAATTTTCCTCCGGCAATACTTACTTCATTAATGTTTAATAAGCTAGCTCCTTTTAAACGGTCGCAAACTGCTTTTGTATGTTCATATACAGCGCCTTGTGTATACATAACCATAGCTGCACCTTGTCTTACTTGATTGGATACATAATCAGCCGCAAATACTTCGTGGGCATTGGTAATGCTTAATAAATCCTGAGGTGTGCTAACCAAAGCTTGTGTTCCAAACAAGCTTTGTGTAGGTATAAGCTCTTGTAAATTATGATTGCTTTTGTTTCTTGAAAGACTTTTAACTTTTCCAGAATTAACATTTTCGACGGTTAGGGCAGTTAAAGCTTCAAAGTTGTTGTAATCAACGTCTTGAGATTTTTGTCTCTCAAAGTTTCTAGAGGCAATTTTTGTAGCAAGTTTACCATTGCTTTCTAAACCTCCATTTCCACCGGAACTAACTCCATTCCCTGAGTTGGTTATACTGTTAATACTATCTGTAATAATCGCAGTATACGGGTTTGCTGAAACGTAGAAAATAGCATCATTAAAATCTTGATCACAGCTGCTATAATCTCTGCGGATATCTTCAAATCCTAAAACGATTCGTTGATTCACAGTATCATTTAGAAGAACGTTGTGATTTCGATCAGTTGGATTAGATTCCGGATTAAAGTCCGGGTTAGAATATACTTTCCAATTTCCATTCCCTACCGCACCATTTCTCCAGCCATCGGCTATTAGAAACCATCCAATACCTGTTCCTGCAGAGAAGTTTCCAAGTTTTACTTTATCGCCAGCTAAAAGAGAACCTCCGCTACCAAGCGCTGAGACATTTGGGAAAATGATAGTTTCATTTTGGATCTCGTTTACATTTTGAGGTGGATTGTTTAAGTCATACGTATAAAAACCCAATACATTTTTATAACCAGCTCCTTCTGCAACAAAAGTGACCCAAACAGCAGCTGAATCTTTGAGGTGTATGTCCGTTTCTGTACCTGCTGAAATATAATGCGGATTATAGGTTGGTACGGGCATGCTTTCTGGTAAAGAGGCATTTATATCAGATAAAAATGACTCTGTGACTAAATCAGATACTGTTTCTAAATACAAGGGTTTACCATTGCTATCATAATTGCCTAAATAATTGTATTGTGCTTTAAGTGAGAATCCAAGCATAAGCATGATTGCAAGCATGATAATTTGAACCTTTGTTTCCTCTTTGTGTAAAAATGTTTTCATGGTAATTTGTTTTTATTGATGAAGCAAAAGTGCTTTTGTTTGATATCGATAATTTGTTGAATTCGGAGTTTGGTGAAAATTTTTCGGTGTTTGTAATTAGCTGACTTTTACACCAATGATGCAGATATCATCCACTTGTTCTAAATCGCCTTTCCAATCATGAATAATTCGTTCCAAGCTTGCTTTTTGTTCAGGCATTTCTTGTTCGGTGTATTTTAAAAGTGCATTCTTGAAATAGGCCTTTTTTAGCTTTTTACCTAAAGGACCACCAAATTGATCTTGATAGCCATCGGTGTAAGAATAGATTTGATCACCGCTTTTTAATTCAAAACATTGATCGCTAAAAGGAGTTTCATTTTGATTGAAATCATAACCCAATGCGATGCGGTCGGCTTTTAGCTCAATTAATTCACCATTACGAATGATATAAATGGAGTTTAATGCCCCGGCATAAGTCAAATTCTTTTGTTTAGGATTAAAGTAATCAATACAATAGACAGATATATCCATGCCATCTGAAATGTGTTTATTCATTTCTTTCTGCAAGAATTGACTCATGTGTTCATTCAATGCATGCAGTATTTGAGCAGGACTGCTTAATCCGTTTTGAATGACTGCTAAATCCAAACCTTGTTTACCAATGATGCTCATAAATGCTCCTGGTACTCCATGTCCTGTACAATCAGCAGTTGCTACAATCAAACGCTTGTTTTCTTCATCATTATATTGCCAGTAGAAATCACCCGAAACAATGTCCTTAGGTTGGTAAAGTACAAAGTGTTGTGAAATGGCTGGGGACTGAATACCAAGTGTTGGCAGCAGAGATTCTTGAATTCGACGGGAGTAATTTAAACTGTCCTTCATTTCAGAATAAACTTGGTCTAGTCTATCTCTTTGGTCAGCCAATTGCTGGTTCACAAAGTATAATTCTCTAGATTTTGTTTCTAAGAGCATTTCAGCTTGTTTTCTAGCTTTTATTTCGCGCTCTAGCTTACGCTCTAATGAAGTAGTAGTATGTGGGGCATTTGTTATCATACTTCAAAATTCTAGGTATTGCTAAGCTGTTTTAGAAGGATTTCGGAGTATGGTTAAATTCTTTCGGTGTATAACAAAGATGCCGTCCAACTTTCGCTGAACGGCATTGTAACCAAACCAATTGAAAATTAAAACTACTCTACGGTTACACTTTTAGCCAAATTTCGAGGTTGATCAACATTACATCCTCTTTGTTTGGCTATATAGTAAGATAATAGTTGCAAGGGGATTGCTGTTAAGAATGGACTTAAAGCTTCTTCCGTTTTCGGAATTTCAATGATGTGATCGGCTAATTCTAAAACCTCCTCATTGGTTTCATTTACAATGGCAATTATCTTTCCTTTTCTTGCCTTTACTTCCTGCATGTTAGATATTACTTTGCCATAAATGCTGTCTTTGGTAGCAATAAAAACCGTAGGCATTTGCTCATCAATTAAGGCAATAGGCCCATGTTTCATTTCAGCGGCAGGGTAACCCTCAGCATGGATATAAGAAATCTCCTTCAATTTTAATGCACCTTCTAATGCCATCGGATAATTAAACCCTCTTCCCAAGTATAAAAAGTTTGTGGCATCCTTATAATTCATAGCAATTTGTTCTACTAGAGAATCGATGTTCAGGCTTTTCTTAATTAAAGAAGGAATTTGCTGTAACTCTTTGGTTAGTGAGTGATAGCGTTCTTCAGAAAGCGCTTTACGAATTCTTCCTATTTCTAATGCCAATAAAGTGAGTACCGTCAGTTGAGCAGTAAAAGCTTTGGTAGATGCAACTCCAATTTCTGCTCCGGCATGTGTATAGGTGCCTGCATGAGATAATCGACTAATAGAAGAACCAGCCACATTACATATTCCAAAAATAAATGCTCCACGACGTTTCGCCATTTCAATAGCCGCAAGTGTATCAGCCGTTTCTCCAGATTGAGAAATAGCAATTACAATGTCATTTTCCGTAATGATTGGATTTCGGTATCTAAATTCTGAAGCATATTCAACTTCTACTGGTATTCTACCGAATTCTTCAAGTAGAAATTCACCTACTAGGCCTGCATGCCAAGAGGTTCCACAAGCGAGTACAATAATTCGGTTTGCGTTTTCAAACCACTTTTTATTTTCTTCTATGCCTGACATCACAATTTCTCCTGTTGTTGGGTTCAATCTTCCACGCATACTATCAAAAACTGACTTCTCTTGCTCAAAAATTTCTTTCATCATGAAATCTTCATAGTCTCCTTTATTTAATTCCTCTAGATTGGCTTCAAGCTGTTTTACAAAAGGAGTCACTACTTTGTTGTCTAAATCTCGAATTATGTAATCACCATTTGCTTTTACTACAGCAACCTCTTCATCATCTAGGTAAATTACATTTTGAGTGTACTGAATAAATGGGGTAACATCTGAGCCTAGGAAAAATTCACCTTGATTTAAACCAATTACCAATGGGCTACTTTTTCTAGCTGCAACTAGTTTTTCAGGATCATTTTTTGAAAGAACAACAATCGCATAAGCTCCTTCAACTTGCTTAAGTGCTAATTGAACTGCCATTTCTAAACTGCATTGATTTTCTTTTTTTACTTCATCAATCAAATGAATTAAAACTTCTGTATCCGTATCTGATAAGAATTGATGTCCTCTGCGGATTAATTCTTCTTTTAAGATGGCATAGTTTTCAATGATTCCATTGTGAACTAAGGCTAAATCAGAAGCAGTATTATTATGTGGATGAGCATTTTTATGATTAGCTTCTCCATGAGTAGCCCAACGAGTATGGCCAATTCCGATATTTCCATCACAATTTAAATTCTGAGTGTAAGATTCTAATTCGGCTACTTTACCAGCCCTTTTATAGGTGTTTAAATCTTGATTGTTTAATAAAGCCACACCGGCACTGTCATAACCTCTATATTCTAATTTTCTAAGGCCATCAATTATTATTGGGTAAGCTTTATTTTTTCCTAAGTAAGCAACGATTCCGCACATTTTATTTGTTTTTTAAGATTATGAAGCAAAGGTGCTTCTATGCCTAATCTAAAGAGCTTCCTTTTCGGTAAATGGTTAGAATTATTCGATTTTTGGAATCGTTTGAAATATTCTTTCGGAATCTGGCTTGAATTCAAGAGTTAGCTAGGATTTTAATCTTCCTTTTTGGCGAAACCTGCTCTTGTCATTTCTCCCCAACCTTGATTACTTCCGGTAATGTAATCCCAGTTTCCTTTTAAACTCCACCAAACGGTTCTTGGGTGATATTTGAAGGGTTCAATCACCCCATTCCAAAATAATTTTAAAATGTCTGTGGGTTGGGTATACCTTCCATAAGTTTGTTCTTGGGTGTAAATGGCATAAGTAGAAAGCATGACTGCAAAGAAGTAAACCATGGCAAGTAATGAAAAAAAGTAAGGCCAATTTGCTAAGCCCAAGAATGCCATCACAATAAAAAAGAGTATTCCACCAACCTCTACAAATGGAGCAAGCCATTCTGCTAAAAGCCAGTAGGGGTAAGAAACCAATCCAAGTACTCCAAATTTTCGATTGAGGAACATTTTTTTGTGAATGAGTAAACATTCAATAGTTCCTCTTGTCCAACGGTTTCTTTGTCTGCCTAAAATGTTATAGTCCGCAGGTGCTTCGGTCCAGCAAAGTGGCTCCGGAACATAGCCTACTTGATATTTTTCATTCCGCTCTCTCATATAAGCGTGCATTCGCATCACAAGTTCCATATCCTCACCAACTGTATTGTGATTATACCCACCGGCAGCAACAGCCACTTTTCGATCAAACAAACCAAAGGCACCCGAGATTAACAGTAAACCATTGATTTTACTCCAAGCTGTTCTGCCAAGTAAAAAAGCACGGATGTATTCCAATACTTGTGCTTTGGGTATAAACGTTTCTGGTGTTTTAACTTGAAGGAGTTTGCCATCTCGTATTTCTGAGTCATTGGTTAACCAAACGATACCTCCCACGGCAATCATTCGTTTTTCTCCTGCTTGCATAATGGGTTTTACCATTTTTAGAAAAGCCTCAGGTTCTATAATACAGTCAACATCAATACAAGCAAAATACTCGCTGTTACTTACATTGATTCCTACATTAATAGCGTCTGCTTTTCCTCCATTTTCTTTATCAACAAATATGAGTTGGCTAAAAGCAGGGTTCTTTGATTTGTAAATTCCTCGAACTGCTTTAGTGGCAATTTTTGATTGATAATCAAAGGGTACTTTCACTAAATCATAGGCAGCAATTGCTTTTTCACGGGTATCATCCTTACTACCATCATTTACAATGATAACGGTTAGCTTACTATAATGTAAAGAAAGCAATGAGCGGATATTATCAGTTATGGTTACGCCTTCGTTATAGGCGGGTGCAATAATGCTAATTTCAGGAACAAGTGGCGAGGATAAAATTTCACGATAGTCGGTAAGGTCTCTTTCTTTGCGATAATCTAATACCACTTTTGCAGAAACCACACCAATGATTAAGTAGGAGAGTAGCACTCCAACACAATAGAAGAAAATTCCAAACTGAAAAAAAGTAAACAAGTAAGATGTCAATTGATTCAAGAACTCAGTCATTACAATTTCCTCCATTCTTTAGCGTGTTCAATAATGGGAACTAGTTTTTCATCAGCTTCATGTTTTTCAAAATGATCATTTGTACTTTTTAAATTAGCCAATGCTTTTGCTGCTGCTAATTGTATATCATAGTTTGATGAATTTAATTCTTGTCCAAAGAATTGTGCTTCATCTTCAGCAGATAATACCAATAGGGTTTTAATCATTTTTAGTTGTAGTTCTTCTTCAGCTTTATGGTAGTATTGATGAATATGCTGAACAGAATTCTCTGATCCGATAGCTGCTAAACTTTCAATAATCAGTAATTGAATCTTTAAATTCGATTTTGAATAGAGCCCAATTAGACTTTTTTCATTCTTACTTTGATTGAATTGGGCTATCATTTTTATTCCAAAAGCTTGAATGGATTCTAAGTTGTTTTCCAAAAGAGGGCCAAAATCAGGGACCTCTTCATTGGGAAGTTTAGCAAAGGCATTATGAATTCTCAATTGCTCCCATTCCGTCAAGTCGGAATTTAACTCATCAAATAATTGAAAGGCACAAATGTCCATTTTGATTCGCGCAAGAATAGCTTCTAGTCGAACCAAAGGGTGTTTGTGGTTAATTAAACTAAAAATGGGTTTATAACCATCTTTAATATCCATTTGATTAAGTTCTTGAATTCCTTCAACAATGTGTATCCAAGACTTTTTATTCAATTTATTCAAAGACTCTTGTTTGTATCCAAGGGTTAAGTATACTTCTCTTAATTTATAAGCTGATTCTCCCGCTAAATTTCTATGAAGTTCAAGAATGGCTTTTAATAGCACTCTTCTGTGAAAGCTTTTCGTAAAGTCATCTTTTTCTAATGATAAAGTGGTCTCTTTGTTAGAGGCCATTAATTCTAAGGCTTTATCGTCATAATTGCCACTTGCAATTTCAGAGAGGTAGATAAAGTACTTTTCTTCTAAGTTATTCTTAAGTGCTAATTTTTGGTTCTTTTTTGTTCGTATATAAATCGTTCTATTAAGTATAACCACCGTTAGAACAATAAAACTGATGATTAATAACCATATAAAAAGTAGCACTGCGTCCTCCAAGATGTAATTCTTCACCCCATTCCAACTGAATGGTAGGCGAAAGCTTAATTGAAGAATTACATGTTTCATGAATTAGAATAAATAGTTAACACCTAAGCTAAGCATATATCTTTTACCAATCTGACTTTCATAATACAAGGCGCTTTCAAAGCTACTTTTAAAATGCAAAGCCCAATTGTATTTAACAAATTGCTTGTATTCCACTTGAACCCTTTTGGAGCTTATATTAGAAAAGGCATTCAAGCTTTGATAAGATTGGAAATCTCTTGGGTTTGTGCCGCTTGCTATTTCTAGCGAAATGTAACTTGGATGATCATCTAAATAGTAAGTATACTTTAATGCATGAGTGGCTGACTTTCCGCTTGTTGAATGAATGGAATTGAAACGGTAGGTAAAACTTCCCTTTCCAATGTATTTAGTGGCAGAGCTAACAAAAAACCAAACTTGTCCACCTGGTTTAAATTGTAAGTTTCGGTATCCTAGTTCTAGTTCCCAACCACTATTAAATGTTCTAAAAAGAGAAGCACCATTTCTAAAAGAAGGAAATAAATCGGTAGTTGAGAATGCCGTTTCAAGAAATATATAATACGCTGAATCTATCCTTGGATAACTTTCAAATCCAATTTGAAAACCCGTTTTATCAAACCTTTTACTTTCTTGAGCATAAGCTAAAATTGGTCCGATTTTACTATTGCTTTTGTACCCAACAAAGGTGTTTTGCCACTCAGAATCATCAATAGTAAAGTAGTCTCTTTGATGACTTACTATCAGCTCTTTTTGAATTAACTGTGATTCAATCACAACATTAAGCGAGATAATTTGATTCTTTAAAGAAGGAAACTTTTGCATTAAAAAAGTGCTGAGCAATTTGGCCTCTTGCCATTTGTTTTGAGCCATTAAGCTTTTTAGCTGAATGAGATATAAAGACGAACTATCTGAGGTTTGCATTAAACCTTTTGAAATGTATTTGTTACAGGCTTGCCACTTGCCTCCCCACAAGGCAGAGGTGGCCGCCAGTTGATATAAGTTTATGGAATTAGGTTGTGTTTTCAGTAGTTCATCCACAAGAAATAAACTAGAATCAATTTGCTGATTCCAAGCATATACTCTTGCGGCAAATTCTTTTGACTCAAGATTGTTTAACTGCTTTAATATTTGAAGACTTTGTTTATAGTTTCCTTCATAAGCAGCCTCTTTGGCTACCACAAATAATGAATCGTTTGATTGAGAAAACGATAAATTGATTTGAATTGAAAATAAGAGTAGAATGATAAGCCTCATGCTCTAAGTAATCTTTTGGTTCTTGCAATTAATTCAGAAGGAATGAATGGCTTTGTCATAAAGTCATCAGCACCTAATTCAAAAGCTTCAAGAATTCTGTTTTCTTCACCTACTGCAGATAGAATAATAATGGGGATTTTCTTTCCATACTTCTCTCTAATGTATTGAAGTAGCTCAAAACCACTAACAAAAGGCATCATTAAGTCTGCGATAACCAAGTCAGGAATTTCTTCATCAAAAAATGCCTTTGCTTGTTGGCCATCGATCGCACCAATGGTATTAAAGCCAGATTTTTGAAGTTTATAGGAAATGGTTTTTAAAACCATAGGTTGATCTTCCGCTATCAGAATTTTCATGTGTGGGGATTTTAAATTCTTAGCGAAAGTATCTTCATGGAATCCTCAAGCGACTAACTTTTCGGTTTTTGGGGGTTATTTTTCGGTAAATGAATCTTTTTTTAATTCTTGAATATTATTTGAAATACGACTGTTAATTATTTTTTAAAAAGCTTCTTTCAAAGCTTTTCAAAGCGTTTATCTTTGCGCCATGCAAGAAAAAATTCTAATCATTGATTTTGGCTCACAATACACCCAGCTAATTGGTCGAAGAGTGAGAGAGTTGAATGTTTATTCAGAGATACATCCCTATAATAAAGTACCAGAAATTGGCGATGATGTAAAAGGAGTAATCTTATCAGGAAGCCCTCATTCTGTATTAGAAAATGAAGCACCCCAATTCAATTTTGATTTGATAAAGCAAAAGTTACCAATATTAGGGGTATGTTATGGGGCGCAGTTAATGGCTCATCATTTTGGGGGAGAAGTAAAACCTTCGGAAACCAGAGAATATGGAAGAGCAAATATTTCAGCATTAAAGGAGGAGTCGAATTTATTAGAAGGGGTTCCTTTAGGTTCTCAAGTATGGATGTCGCATGGTGACACCATTTTTAATTTGCCTCCTAAATATGAAGTGATTGCGAGTACAGAAGATGTAAAAGTTGCTGCCTATCATATTGAAGGAGAAGAAAGTTATGGAATTCAATTTCACCCTGAGGTTTATCACAGCACGCATGGACTACAATTGCTCAAGAATTTTGTGGTAAACATTTGTAATTGTGAACAATCTTGGACACCGGCTGCTTTTGCAGATTCTACCATTGCTTCTTTAAAGGAACAATTAGGTAATGATAAGGTAGTTTTGGGCCTAAGCGGAGGAGTAGATTCGTCTGTTGCAGCTATGCTTTTAAATCAAGCTATTGGTGAAAATTTGTATTGCATTTTTGTGGATAATGGCTTACTGAGAAAAAATGAGTTTGAGCAAGTGCTTGAACAGTACAAGCATTTAGGCTTGAATATAAAAGGTGTTGACGCTAAAAACCGTTTTTACGCTGCTTTAGAAAATGAAACCGATCCAGAGAAAAAGCGAAAAGCAATTGGTCGGGTATTTATAGAAGTGTTTGATGATGAAGCCAATGAAGTTAAAGATGTAAAATGGTTGGCTCAAGGAACGATTTATCCAGATGTAATTGAATCTGTTTCAGCTACTGGGGGGCCTTCAGCAACGATAAAATCGCATCATAATGTAGGTGGCTTACCTGATTTTATGAAATTGAAAGTGGTAGAGCCTCTCAAATTGCTTTTTAAGGATGAAGTAAGAAGAGTTGGACGATCACTTGGATTGCCTGAAAACTTACTTGGTAGACATCCTTTTCCAGGCCCAGGACTTGCGATTCGTATTCTTGGAGCGGTTGATGCAGAAAGGGTACGTATTTTGCAAGAGGTAGATTCTATTTTTATAGAAGGTTTGAAATCAGCTAATTTATACGATGAGGTTTGGCAAGCAGGAGCAATTCTACTGCCTGTTAATTCAGTAGGGGTAATGGGCGATGAAAGAACGTATGAAAATGCAGTGGCATTGCGTGCAGTTAGCTCTACCGATGGTATGACCGCCGATTGGTGTCATTTGCCTTATGAATTCTTGGCAAAGACTTCAAACCAAATAATTAATAAAGTTAAAGGGGTAAACCGCGTGGTTTATGACATTAGCAGCAAACCGCCTGCTACCATTGAATGGGAATAGAATGAATAAGTTTTTCTTAGGAATACTGCTTTTTTGTTTCAGCTTAGTGAGTTTCGCTCAAGAATCTGAAAAACCACAAGATTTAAAAATACATGAAGTAAATGGAAAGCAATATTACATTCATGTAGTAGAGCAAGGAAATACTTTGTACGCCATTTCTCGAATGTATGCGGTAGAAGTTGAGGTACTTAAATCAGAAAACCCAAGACTAACTCAAGAATTGACCATTGGTGATCGATTGCTTATTCCTGTTAAAGAAGTAAAGCGAAAGAATTTAGAAGAAACCATAGATGTAGATGGAAACTATTTGATTCATGAGGTTCAAAAGAAGAACACCCTATATTCAATTGCCAAAGAATACAACATAGAAATCAGTGATATCATAGCTGAAAACCCTGATGCTGAGAATCTTAAAAAAGGTATGAAGCTTAAAATTCCTGTTGCTAAGATTAAAGGGACGGAAGAAGACCAAGAATACATAGAACCAGCTGCAGCTAGCCCATATGAAACTCATCGAGTTCAACCCAAAGAGACTTTGTATTCATTATCCAAGTTATATGATGTTAGTTTAGATAGTATTTTAAAGGTAAATAATGGTCTTCCCGGAGGCTTGAAAGTAGATCAACTCATTAATTTGCCTATTTTAAAAACCTATCAAGATAGCAGTAGTATCGAAGTCGCTGTATTTGATAGTGCCGCCGTTAAGCAAACTTACCATGTAGTTTTGCTTTTACCTTTTTACTTGGATTTATTAGAGCAAGCCCAAGATACCTCTTACAGTAAATCTGAAGAATTAACCAAGCAACTATTTAGTAAAGCGAAGTATGGCATTGAGTTTTTAAAAGGCTTCCAAATGGCAGTTGATTCGGTAAAGAATTTAGGCATGTCTTTAAAATTACATGTATTTGATACTGGACATGACACTGCCAAAGTGAATCAGCTTTTGAAGAAAACGGAGTTAAAAGAAGCTGATTTAATTGTTGGGCCGCTTTATTTAGATGAGTTTATGTTAGTTGCCGATTTTGCGAAGCGAAATGAAATCAACATTGTTTCGCCGGTTAAACAAAGCAATAAAATACTTCTTGGAAATAATTGGGTAAGCAAGGTGATTACTTCTGAACCAATCATGGTAAAGTACATGGCCCAGTTTATGGCCGATAGTTTAATGAGTCACAATTTATTTATGGTTTATCCAGATCATTTCAACGATCGAAGAAGAGTGGAGTTATTGAAAAAGGAGTATTTGGAAAAAGCACAACAAGCCTTAGATAGTGGAGAAGTAGCTGTTCCTCAAGAATTTTTGTGGGATGTGAAGCACTTTTCGGAGTTAAAGAGTCGTTTTAATCCTGAAAAATTGAATGTACTTGTTGTTCCTTCTGAAGACCAGGCATTTGTTACTCAATTGATGACCATGTTGAATTTAGAGGATGATTATCAATTTTTGCTTTTAGGTATGGAAGCTTGGAGAGACTTTGATAACATAGATGTGGCTTATCTGCAAAAGTTAAATGTTCATATTGTAGTACCGGATTTTATAGACTACGACCATGAAGCCATGAAGTTATTTGAGAAAAAGTTTGTGGAAGAGCATAACCTCTTGCCAGAGAAGTATACTTTCTTAGGCTATGATGTTGGAATGTACTATTTAACACTTCTTCATGAGTATGGTCTAAACTTTGAAGTGATGTTTTTAGGCTATCAAGCTGAATTTCTTACACACAAATTTGAATTCTTTAAAACAGGCATAGAAAGTGGTTATGAAAACCGCAGTATGTACTTATTAAAGTATGAAGACTTCAAATTGAAGAGGTTGTATTAGACTTTACAACTTAAGAAGTCTCCATTTTTTTCCTTTTACATCTTTGTAACTTATTGATGCTTAAGTCGTCCTACTTCTAGAATGAACAAGTATATAGAAGGATCCTTATTACCGTTCATCCCAAATTGCAATTCTTAATTCTCTAGTAAAGACTTAGAAGTACCTATATGCTATGGAATTATATTATCCACTTATACTACTATGTAATGCATAATACTATAAGCTCACTATTTTTGAATCAAATTACAAACTAAAAATCAATCAAATGAAAAAGTTAATGTTCGCTCTCGTTTTAGTTAGTTCACTTGGAATAAGCTCATTAAGGGCCGAAGAAATAGAATCTTCAAAATCCTTAAAATCAATTTCCAAGCAAGCTATCGAATTAAACTTACCTCAATTTAGCAAATACCTTCAAATTGGAGATGCTCAAGAACTAGAAGGTGTTTATGCTACGGTAGACAGAAGATATGTTATTGCCATAATTAAGAACAAAAAGAAATCCCATGATTACATTGGCGTTGTTATATCAGCTGACAATAAGTATTGGGAGAAAGGGGAGGTGAAGTTCAACTTTGTAAAAAAAGAGAACAAGCTTCAAGGTTTTTATTACAATCAAGCAGGAAAGGCAATCCCTATTCAGTTTTCAATCAATGAATATGGAGCGCTTGAAACGAAGCTTTTAGAGAAACTAACCTTAGAGGAATTCAAAATGTCGCAATTAGCAGGTTTGTAGCTGCTAGATATTAAGAAAGCTCAACTTAACAAAGTTGTTAAGTTGAGCGAGATATTATCTCAAATCAATAACATCAAATTTTGGGTTAGAGAACTTAAACTTAGAGTCAGGGAATGTTTGATTAACCTGAAAGCTAGTAATTAAGTAAGTATAGTCCGTACCATCTTTACCTTTAATTTGAATTTTTACCAATTCCATTTTTGTTTTATCTATAAATAGTTTAATGGTATGAAAACTCTTCTCAGATGGATCTTCAGGATATAAATTAATCACATGTACGGTTGTTCCGTTTAAATCTTTTTCAGATTCATATTTGTATTTGAAGCCATTCTCCCAAAGTGTCAAAATTTTATTTGGGCTGATGTATTCTTCCATTTCTTCTTCTTCCTCGTCTGGTACATTGCTAATTTGAACCTCTTCAGCATCTACAATAACTGTCCAAACAGTCTCTCCATCCGAAATAATTTGTTGCCCGGCTATCTCTAAATTATACTTGTCTCCCGAGGTAATGATTTTTCCATTTTGCTTTTCATTGATATCATCAGCTTTATTGAGCATGGTGTAGGTAAATGAAGCTTCCATGCTTGTATAATCAGCTGCTTTTTGGCTAAGCTCATCTAATATCGCTTTGGCATCTTGAGCACTTACATTAGCGATTGTTAAAACAATTGCACTTAGTAAAAGGGTTAATTTATTTTTCATGATTTAATTATTTTGTTCTAAGTCTTTCAATAACTGTTCCAAACTCATTTCGTCAGCAATGAGTACTTGTCTGGCTTTACTGCCTTCAAATGGTCCTATAATTCCAGCTGCTTCTAATTGGTCAATAATTCTACCAGCTCGGTTGTACCCTAATTTTAACCTTCGTTGAAGGAGGGAAGCTGAGCCTTGTTGATGTTGTACAATAACTCTGGCAGCATCTTCAAATAAAGCATCTCTTTCTGATAAATCAACTTCACCGGCAGATTTTCCATCTTCTCCAACATATTCAGGAAGTATATGGGCATCAGGATAGGCTCTTTGATTTCCAATAAATTCGGTTAACTCTTCAACTTCAGGAGTATCAACAAAGGCACATTGAATTCGAATTAAGTCGCTTCCTGTAGACATTAACATATCACCACGACCAATTAATTGTTCTGCTCCGCCAGAATCTAAAATAGTTCGAGAATCAATCCCTGAGGTTACTCTAAATGCTATTCGTGCTGGGAAATTGGCTTTGATGGAACCGGTGATAATATTGGTAGAAGGCCTTTGTGTTGCAATAATTAAATGAATTCCAATAGCCCTAGCCAATTGCGCTAAACGGGCAATGGGTTGTTCCACTTCTTTGCCGGCTGTCATAATTAAGTCGGCAAATTCATCAATTACTAAAACAATGTATGGCAAATACTTGTGTCCATTTTCAGGATTCAATTTGCGTGCAATAAATTTGGCGTTATATTCTTTAATGTTACGTACAAAAGCTGCTTTAAGTAATTCGTAACGCTCATCCATTTCTATGCACAATGAATTTAGCGTGTTGATTACCTTTTGATTATCTGTAATAATTGCCTCTTCTGTGTCGGGTAGTTTAGCTAAGAAATGCCTTTCAATTTTGTTGTATAGTGTAAGTTCAACTTTTTTAGGGTCTACCAACACAAATTTTAGTTGAGCAGGGTGCTTTTTGTACAGTAGAGAAGTTAAAATAGCATTCAAACCAACGGATTTACCTTGTCCAGTAGCACCTGCCATTAATAGGTGAGGCATTTTGGCTAAGTCAAAGGTGTAAGTTTCGTTAGAGATGGTTTTCCCCATAACCACCGGCAAGTCGTACTTGGAGTTTTGAAACTTCTCGGAAGCGATTACTGCACGCATAGAAACAATATCAGGATTGGAATTGGGTACTTCAATTCCAATAGTTCCTTTACCAGGAATAGGAGCAATGATACGTATTCCTAATGCCGCAAGACTAAGTGCAATATCATCTTCTAAGTTCTTGATTTTAGAAATTCGAACTCCAGGTGCTGGAATAATCTCATAAAGGGTAACCGTTGGTCCTATGGTTGCCTTTATGGTTTGAATTTTAATATTATAGTTCTCTAGGGTATTAACAATTCGATCTTTATTAGCCTCTAATTCTTCTTTATCAACCTTAATATCGCCACCACCATGGTCTTTCATAAGTTCTATGCCAGGCATTTGGTAATTGGAAAGCTCTAGCGTGGGATCGTATTCTCCAAATTCTTTTACCTTGTCATTTACCTCTCGATCAGACAACTGATCTTCCTTTTCTGCTGATTCTTCAATTTCAAAAGAAACATCATCTTCATTTTCTTCCTCTTGATTCTCCTCAGTGGCCTTAGTTATTTCTAATTCATTGGAGTTTTTTTCTTCTTCAACTTCTGTAGTTTGAACAACTTCTTCTTCAGCTGAAGTTGTCGTAATATCTAGATTAATTGATGATTCTACCACTGCTTCAGGCTCATCTATAGAGTCAGAATTTTTATCTTCAATTTTTCTTTCAATTTCTGCTTCTACTTCTGATTCCTTTTCTACTTCAACAGTTGTTTCTGGCTCTATGTCAACTTTTTGGTTGGAGGAAAAGATACTTTTCAAATGTGCTGCCAGATTTAAACTAGTTAGTAAAAAGGCAATGAGAATAAAAAATACAAGGATTCCTGTTCCTGCAGTTCCAAGTAAGCTATTTAAAAATACATTCAACTCAAAACCGACTGCTCCACCTAAAAAATAGAGATCGTCTTTAAAAAAGAAACCAAAAAAGAGGGCAAACCAAAAGAGAAGAAATGCACTTATTCTCAGGCTTCGTTTTAGCGGTAAAAGTTGAATTTTGAACAGAATTCGAAATCCAAACAAGAAGAAAATCCCAACAAATAAAAAAGAAATGACACCAAACCACTTGAAAATAAATAAATGAGAAAGCCAAGCGCCAAGTTTACCTAACCAATTTTCCACCTCTATTTCCGAATTCATCATAAACTGCCAGAAGGGCAATTCAACTTTGCTTTGGTCAATTTTCCATGTAAAAAGAAATGAGGTAAAAGCGATAAGCAAATAGGCTGAAAACAAGATTAAGAGTAAACCGAATATTTGTCGTGTTTTTTCGCTTTTTAAAAAATCACTCAGTTTCTCAATTTGCTTTTTAAAGGGAAGCTTTCTTTCGGATTTATTCTTTTTTCTACTTCGTTTCTTGGTTTTAGTCTCTTCTTTTTCATTAGAGGATTCTGAAACACTTGATTTAAAACGATTTTGAGCCATGTAGATACTTACTTAAGTCAACTAAAATACAAAAGTAAAGCCGTTTGCTCTGCATGAGAAAACGGCTTTTTAAAGTTTTGAACAACGGATTGCTTACATTCCTCCGCCTTGCATCAATTGTTTTAATTCTTCTGGTGTTTTTTCAGTATATCCTTCAGGAATTTCCATAACAATTTTCTTCATTTTTTTCTCCTCTACTTTGGTTACCGTAGTAATCATGGTAAACATCTCTTGACTCATTTCTATCATCATTGGAAATCCATCAATGTTGTAGGCATTGTCAGATACACTTGCAGATGGAAGTTCATTCGTATAGTAGATAATAACTTCAGTTCCATCTTCCGTTGAAGCAATCGCTTTTTTGCACTCATAACCTGCAATCTCTTTGGTTTCTTCAGTATATTCTACTTCTACATTTCCTTCCTCATCTTCTTTGTCATTCGCATTTGATTTGATGGCCATTTTATTACCCATAATATTCAATAAGGTTAATGTTTCTCCATTTTCGTTATTTACAATAACAATAGTTTCTCCACCCATTGCATTCGGTTGAATCGTTTTTGACATACCATCTCTCATTTCTACAGTCATCGATTTAGGCAACATCGATTCCATGGCTTTGATTTGATCATCTAAATCCTCATAACTTATTTCATAAGTGACTTCACCACTGAATTCATCTTGAGCAATTGCTGTCAAGCAAAAAAGGAAGCTAATTAGTAATACGGTTATTCTCATTGTTTTTAGTTTAAAATTTCAGGGAAAGTTAGCAAAGCTAATGCCAAATTCTACTTTACTTTTGAGAAAATTGATTCAATTTCTTGATTTAAGTCTGATGGTGATAATTTTTCATATTCCTCACCAATTAAAAACTTTGAATCTTCAATCTCTTCTCGATAAACTGATTCAGCAATGAACCTCATATAGGTATCATAATTAATCAATTCATATTCTAATAGTACTCCATCAATTTCTCCAAAAGGAGAATAATCTTTTGGGTGATTCATTTTAATTTCATCGGTATAATACCAATGGAAGGAGTGATCTCTTTCAAGATTCATTTTTACTAAGAGCTCTTTGCAATTATAGCCAGCAATCATTTTCGTATTTCCTGTTTCTTCAAACTTTATGTTCTTAAACGATGGGTTTATTTCAAAAAAGGATTTTTCATCTAATTCACTATAATACTTTTTGTTAAGCACTTTAAGGACATGAAGTACATTTTCATTTTCTTCATTACAAATGATACTTGTTTTAAAAAGCCCCATTCCTGCCGTTATATCACTTCGGTGAGCATCAGATTTAAAGATAGTTACCATTTCAGCAGGCAACAAATCCAATAGGTAGTTATCTTCAGGTATTTCAGGGTATTCAATTCGATATTCAATTGAGCCCTCGCTTAATTTGCCAATACCTAATTCATTGCATGATGTTAAAATGCTACAAAAGGAAATTAATCCAATAAATAGTAGTACAGTAAAGTTGGTTAGTTTCATAGAAATAAAGTGCATATCGAATACACTTGTTAATTTGCAATCAACAAATATATAAAGTAATTTCTTAGATGCGATAAATCAAACAATTAATATGATGAATTGTGTTTTTTTTTAGACGAATTCTATAAAATTATTTGAGGAAGACTAGCTCTTAGGAGCTAATAATTGTCTGCATTCGTGCTATTATATAATTAATTTTGCAAACTCTTTGAATAAAGAACTAAGAATAAGATGAAACAAATAAAAGTAATAGAAAATAGGTCGGAAATTGGAGCCGGAACTCGTGGAGCAAGCTTAGGAATTGACGCCTTAAAAGTTGCTTCTTTGAATCAAAAAAGTGATTTTTTTAATCGGTATAGCTCTTTAAAGGTGAAAGATAGAAATGAGCTTTTGTTTCAATCTGTAAAAACACCGACAGCAATACGAATAGAAGGAATTAGAGAGGTGTATGAAAATGTAGCGAATGCTGTACAAGGAGTTTTAAAAGAAGAAAACTTCCCTATTGTTTTGGCAGCTGACCATGCTTCAGCAGGTGGAACCATAGCGGGTATAAAAATGGCTTACCCAAACAAACGCTTAGGAGTTATTTGGATTGACGCTCATGGTGATTTACACTCTCCATATACTTCGCCAACTGGTAATGTACATGGAATGCCTTTAGCTACAGCCTTAAATGAAGACAATGTTGCCAATAAGGTGAAAGAACCTTCGGAAGAAGCTTTGAAGCATTGGAATGCCATGAAAGAGCTAGGTGGACTGAGCCCTAAAATTGAAGCGGAAGATTTGATATTTTTTGGTGTACGAGATACAGAAAGCCCAGAAGATTCTTTGATGAAAAAGAAAGGTATTAAAAATTATACGGTAGCTGAATGTCGAAAAAAAGGAATGAAGCAAGCGGTTGAAGAAGCTCTAAATCAATTGAAAGATTGTGATATGCTTTACATTTCTTTTGATGTGGATAGTATGGATAGTGAAAAGGTTTCGAAAGGAACAGGTACACCAGTGCCAAACGGCTTTATGCCAGATGAAGCCTTGACCATTATTAAAACTTTGTTGGAAAGTAATAAAGTAAGCTGTTTTGAAATGGTTGAAGTAAATCCAACCCTTGATAATAAGGCCAACGCTATGGCGGAAACCGCTTTTGAAATTTTAAACGAAACCGCTGTTTCAATAGAAAAGCAGTTAGAACATGAATAAATTAGAAATACAATTAGTAGAGGCAGTAAAAACTGCTTTTAAACAAAGATATTCAATTGAATTAGATGAAAATCTAATTCAATTACAGGCAACACGAAAAGATTTTGAAGGCGATCTTACCTTAGTTGTTTTTCCACTTTTGAGGTCGTCTAAACAGTCGCCTGAACAAACAGCAAGCGCATTGGGTGAAAGTTTAAAAGAAACTTCTGAACTAGTAGCCGATTTTAATGTGGTTAAAGGTTTCTTGAATTTAAGTATAGCAGATGAGTATTGGCTAGACTTCTTTGTTGAGAATGGAAAAACGGAAAAGTTTGGTTTTCAGAAGGAGAAAAGTAAATCAAGAGTAATGGTGGAGTATGCTTCTCCAAATACCAACAAGCCCCTACATTTGGGGCATTTACGAAACATCTTTTTAGGTCACTCTTTAGCTGAAATATTGAAAGCAAATGGGCATGAAGTGTTTAAAGTTCAGATTATAAACGATCGAGGCATTCACATTTGCAAATCCATGTTAGCTTGGTTAAAGTTTGGAGAAGGTGAAACACCTGAAAGTAGCCAAACCAAAGGGGATCACTTGGTGGGTAAATATTATGTAGAGTTTGACAAACAATACAAAGCGCAAGTTGCAGAGTTAATCAGTCAAGGAAAATCAGAAGAAGAGGCGAAAAAAGAAGCACCCATACAACTAGAGGCTCAAGAAATGCTGCGAAAATGGGAAAATGAAGATGAAGAAGTTAGAGCACTTTGGGCCAAAATGAATGGCTGGGTTTATGATGGGTTTAATAAAACTTACTCGACCATTGGAACTGATTTTGATAAACTCTATTACGAATCAGATACATATATTTTAGGTAAAGAAAAAGTGCTTCAAAATGAGCAAAGTGATTTGCTTTATCGTAAAGAAGACAATTCTTTGTGGATAGACTTAAGTAAAGAGAAATTAGACGATAAGTTGTTACTACGTTCCGATGGAACCTCAGTTTATATGACTCAGGACATTGGTACGGCCATTATTCGTGAAGAAGAATTTAAGTGTGAAAACTACTATTATGTAGTAGGTAATGAGCAAGATTATCATTTTAAAGTACTTGCCATTATTCTTAAGAAAATGGGTTACTCATGGGCAGATGGAATTTCACATTTATCTTATGGTATGGTTGATTTGCCGAGTGGTAAAATGAAATCGCGAGAAGGTACAGTAGTAGATGCTGATGACTTGATGCAGGATATGAAAGAAACAGCACAAGAAATTTCAGAAGACTTGGGCAAGTTGGGCGATATGACAGATGAAGAAAAAGACAAGCTTTATCACCTCATTGGCCTGGGTGCTTTAAAGTATTTTATTCTGAAAGTTGATCCGAAAAAACGTATGCTTTTTGACCCTAAGGAGTCAGTTGATTTTAATGGTAACACAGGACCTTTTATTCAATATGCACATGCCCGCATTCAATCAATACTTCGCAAAAGTGGGAAGGGTGAATTAAATGCTTTCAATAAACAATTAAAGATTAGTACAGAGGATAAAGACTTGCTGAAAATATTGCATGAATTTCCAAAGGTAATTCAAGATGCGGCTGAACAAAAAAGTCCTGCACTCATTGGTAATTACGTATTTGAATTAGTGAAATCCTTTAATTTTTTCTACCAGAATACTACACCAATTGTAAAGGAAGAAGATACAGCCATGAAAAACTTTAGACTTTGCCTAAGTGAAATGGTAGGTAACACCATTAAAAATGGAATGAATTTGCTAGGTATTCAAGTGCCTGATAGAATGTAAGCATGATAAGAAAACAAATTAATCGAGCTTTTACGGTATACTTCCTTGTGAGTTTAGGGATAGGAGTTTTAGTAGCCAACTGGCGTTTAAGCTTAATTTCTACTTTAGCGAGTTCTGATTATATTGAAATGGAATTATTGGAGAAGGTAACCTTCTCCAATTCTTTTTTAATAACGGCTTATGCCGCATTTCTTTTAGCCATACTATCTACTTTAAATGATGTTTTTGTTTTTAAACGAATATTTAAGAAGCGATCTCTGGGTAAGTATTTGGTATTAACTACCGTTTTTCAATTAATAACCATTGGGGTTGTTATTTTAGTCATGAGTCGTGCAATTGCATTCTTTATCTTAGGTGACGAAAAAGAATACCTCTACCTTATTGACCGATTGCCTGATAAAGGACATTTTGTACTTCTTATGTTTTTTATGATAGCAGTTTCAAGATTTTTATTGGAAGTAGATCGAAAATTAGGCTACGGAAATTTATGGAAAATGTTGAGTGGCCGATTTTACGAACCGTATAAAGAAAGAAGGCTTTTTATGTTTTTAGACTTAAAGTCTTCTACCTCAATTGCTGAAAAGGTTGGCCATTATAAGTTTAGTCAGCTCATTCAAGATTGCTTTAAAGATTTATATGTAATAGAGGAGTTTGGGGCCGAGGTTTATCAATATGTTGGCGATGAGGTTGTTATAAGTTGGAGGGCTCATTTAGGACTTAAGAAAAGCAATTACATCAAGGCGTTTAAAGCGTTTAAAGAAAAGCTTGACCAAAAAGGGGAAGAGTATGAAAAAAAATATGGATTACGTCCTGTTTTTAAAGCTGGTGCCCATATTGGTGAATGTACCGTAGCCGAAGTAGGAGAACTAAAAAGAGAAATCTGCTATCACGGAGATACACTTAATACAAGCTCACGGATTCAAGAAATGTGTAACCCACTAGATTCAGAATTTTTAATCTCAGAAACACTTTTTCAAGAAACAGAGAAAAATCCAGATTGTGAATTTGAAGAGAAAGGTGAAGTAAGCCTAAAAGGGAAAAAAACCGAAGTTAAATTGTATAAGGTAAACTGTTTATAATGAAATTGTACTTAGGCGCACTAATAAGTTTTTTATGTGCTTGTTTTCAATTCATTGAAAAATCAAATGAAATATCGCCGAAGAATTCATATCCTCTTCAAAAACAAATGAATGAAATAAGTGGACTGTGTTGGGATAATACAGGGCTATATGCTATTCAAGATGAAAAAGGAGTTATCTACCAATGGCAAGATGCCAAAAAAGAATTTTCAGAACTTATTCAGTTTAAATCAAAAGGAGATTTTGAAGGCATAGCCAAAGTCAAGCAAATTTTTTATGCCTTGCGAAGCGATGGGCGAATTTATCAAATAGACAAGGAAGGAGAAGAAATGCATTTCAATTTTCCAATGGAAGATAAGGATTTGGAATTTGAAGGACTAAGCTATGATGAACAAACTAATCAATTGTTAGTGGCTTGTAAGCATCATAAAAACAAAGAGAAAGATCAGTTTTTATGGATTTATGCATTCAATTTAAAGCAAAATTCATTTTTGACTGAGCCTTTCCTGAAAGTAGAAAAAAAACTTTTTTCAAACGACTTTAATGCTAGTGGAATTGGTGTAAATTCCAAAAACCAAATTGTACTTTGTAGTGCTAAAAAAGCCGCTTTGTTAGTTTTAAGTAGAATAGGAGAGGTAGTTAAATATCAAACACTAGATGCTTCTGAGTATTCCCAAATAGAAGGAATTTGTTTTACAGCTGATGATCGCTTTTATTTAGCAAGTGAAAAGAATACAAAGGAAGCGGCTTATCTTTATGAGTTCAATTAATATGAAAAAACTTTTTGTCTATCTATTTCTAGTTTTTACTCTTTGGGCTTGTACAAAACAATCGGTTTTTTATCAGGCAGATAAAGCTATAGAAGAAGTAGTAGATGCTGATTTAATTCAATCGGTTTTTTTATTGGGCGATGTAGGAGAGGGCCCAGAGGAATCTAAGTATCCTTTGCGTTATTTACATCAACAATTGCAATCCCTTGATCATCAAAAAGCGGCTGTTGTTTTCTTAGGTGATAATATTTATCCAGTTGGTCTGCATGAACCTAATCATCCAATGAGGAAACAAGATGAAGAGCGAATAATTGCACAACTTGATGCCGTAAAAGACTTTAAAGGGGAGTTGGCTTTTATTCCGGGCAACCATGATTGGAGACAGGGAAAAGAAGATGGTTTTGAAGCGGTGAAATTGCAAGAAGACTTTATTCAAGATTATTTAAATGCTAAGGTTTTTGAACCTAGTGATGGCTGTTCTGGACCTGATGAAATGGAAGTTTCAGATGAGTTGACTATCATTTTAATTGACACACAATGGTGGCTTCACAAACACAGAAAAGGTAGAGGCGAAAAAGACGATTGTAAGTTTTCAACGAAAGAGCAGTTTTTGCTAGAGTTTAAAGAATTACTCAAAAAAAATAGACACAGACATGTAATTGTTGCAGGTCATCATCCTTTGTATAGCAATGGCAGGCATGGAGGTTATTTTACTTTAAAGAATCACTTATTTCCATTAGCCGACTTAAAAAAGGGACTTTACATTCCACTTCCTATTTTGGGTTCCATTTATCCTTTTTACCGAAGCTTTTTTGGAAATATTCAAGACATTGCTCATCCTGAATATCAAGAACTAAAAAGAGAATTACTCGCGGCAATCAATACTTATGATAATGTAATATATGCGGCCGGGCACGAACATAATTTACAGTATGTACAAGAAAAAAACGGTCACTTTATTGTTAGTGGAGCAGGCTCAAAAGCCACAGATGTCCGATTCAATAAAAAGGTTGACTTTGCTGCAAAACGAAAAGGCTTGTCTCGAATTGATGTATACCAAGATGGGTCTGTTTATTTAAGTTTTATTGTAGCCGATGAAGAATCAAAAGAAGGCGAAGTTGTTTTTCGAAAAAAGCTGTATCAAAAACACTTAAAATCCTTTCAATCTTCAAATCATGTAAAAAAGAAGTCTTACGCTTCAAGGTCAATTACAGTAGTTCCAGATTCTGCCTTTCATGCTTCTGCTAAAAAGCAGTTCTTTTTTGGGAAATTACACCGTAAATTATGGACACTTCCAATAGAAGTTCCTTACTTAGACATACACTACATTAATGGTGGTTTGACGCCAGTTGAGAAAGGTGGAGGACAACAAACGGTTGGATTGAAGTTTGAGACTGAAGATGGCATTGAATTCAAGTTTAGAAAAATTAAGAAGAGTGCTGATTTTTTGGTTGAAAAACAACTGAGAGGAACCTTGGCACAAGACATTATTTATGATGGAATTGGTGGTTCTCATCCATATGCAGCTGTAAGTATGCCCAAAATGTCAGAAGCAGCTAACATTTACTACACCAAACCGCAATTGGTGTATTTGCCTAAAGATTCAATTTTAGGCGATTACTACGAAGAATTTGGAGGTAGCTTCGGTTTGTTTGAAATGCACCCAGATGATGATATGAGCGAATATCCTCAATTTGGGAATAGCGCAGAAGTATTAAATTATCAAGATGCCATTGAAGAACTAAGTCAACATCAAGATCATGTGGTTGATGAAAAATGGGTGCTTCGTTCTCGATTGTTTGACCTTTTTATTGGTGATTGGGATAGGCATGATGACCAATGGAGATGGGCCACCTTTGAAAAGGAAGATAAAACAATTTATAGGCCGATTCCTCGTGATCGTGATCAAGCGTTTTTTCAATTTGATGGGGTGATTATGAAAATTGCCAATCGAAAATGGTTGCTTAGAAAGTTTCAGCATTTTAAAAATAATATCAGAGATATAGCTGGCCTTTCTTTTAATGCTCGCTATTTTGACCGTTATTTCTTAACATCTATAGAAAAAGAGGATTGGGTGAAACAAGCTTTGTTTTTGAAGAACCAATTAAGTGATAGTGTTCTGGAAGCCTCTTTAAAAGATTTGCCCAATGAAGCATATGAATTGAATGGCGAGAAGATTTTAAAAACATTAATAAATCGAAGAGAAAAGCTAGAAGAGTTTGCCCTAGAATATTATGAAATACTGGCTAAAGAGGTAAATGTTTACGGCACAATAAAAAAGGACTTTGTTGAGATAATTAGAAATGAAAATGGAAGTGTAGAGGTAAATCTATATCCCAGAAAAAAAGGAAAAAGAGTAGAAGAGGAGCAGTTTTATCACCGTGTTTTTTGGCCTAATGAAACCAAAGAAATTCGAATTTATGGCATGGGAGGTAAAGATGAGTATGAACTTAAAGGAGAATCGAAATCAAGTATTCTAGTGAGAATTATCGCTTCAAGAGAGGAGGATAAATTGAAAGATGATTCCAAGGTAGCTGGATGCAGAAAGTACACCAAATACTACGACGATAAAGGAAATAACGATTTAGAAATTGGAAAAGAAACTCAATTAAAACTTAAGAAAGAGGCCAACGCTTACTTTTTAGATCGCAGAGAGTTTAGGTATGATAATCTTGCACCCTTGCCTTCCATTGGGTTTAATTTAGACGATGGATTTTACATTGGGGCAGGGTTTCAATACACGGGCCAAGGATTTAAGAAGGATCCTTATGCCATGAAACATCGTTTTACAGCGAATTATGCACGGAGGGCTGAAGGGTTTAAAATTGAATATGAAAATGATTACCGTGAACTTCTAGGCTCTTTTGATGCAGGCCTAAAGGTTTCAATAAAAAATCCTGAAGTATATCAGTTTTATGGTTTTGGTAATGAAACAAAAGCAGAAGAAGCGATAATAAATCAATCTGACGTTCGCTTAAATCGTTATGCTTTTCAAGGTAGAATAAGTAAATGGTCTAGATTAAAAGCGAGTAGAATTTCTTTGCTTTTTGGCTATGAAAACATTTTTCTAACTCATGCGCGATTTGTGGATTTATCTGCCGAAAGAAAAACAGATAACTTATTGTCAGTAGGACTTGCTTATCAGTATAAAAACACGGACTCAGAAATTAATCCTGCAAAAGGAATTGAGTTTAACCTAGAAGGAATACAGACAAATGGAATGAATTATAATGAAGTCAACTTTTTTAAGTTAAACACCCATTTTAGTCTATTTATTCCTCTAAATATGTTTAAGAAACAAACGACACTCGCCAGTCGATTAGGCTATGCAAATAACTTTGGTGATTACCGTTTTTACCAAGCCAACTTTTTAAGCGGTATGCAACAAATGCGAGGCTTAAGTCGGAACCGTTTTGCAGGTGAATCGGTTGTATTTGGCAATTTAGAGTTTAGAAAAAGCTTTTTAAAAGTTAAAAATTACATCATGCCGTTTGATTTTGGAATGTTGTTACACACTGATATTGGGCGTGTTTACGTAGAAAATGACAGTTCTAAAAAATGGCATAATGCAATTGGGGGAGGTTTCTTCTTCAATATATTAGATTACTTTGCGTTAGTTGCATCTTATGCGGTTTCAGATGAAGATCAGGTTGTAAACTTTGGAACCAATTTTTACTTTTAACTTAGCAATTAAATGATGTCGTCAGAAATTATAATAAAAAGTGAGCAGTTTGTTAAAGCTGAGTTTGAGAAGTCAGAAGCAAGTAAGCTGACTTATCATAATTGGCAACATACAGAAACGGTTCGCAAAGCAGTAGAATTAATTGCGTCCAATACTAAAGGAGTGGGTGAGAATGAAAAAGAATATTTGATTTTAGGAGCTTAATTTCATGATTTAGGATATTTAACGGAAGCAGAAGGGCATGAAAAAAGAAGTGCTGAAATTGCTGCAGAATTTTTATCAAAAGAAGGATATGATGAAAAGGGTATTCAAGAAGTAAAGGAAATCATTTTAGCAACTGAATTACATCATAACCCAAAAAATACCTTAGAAGAAATCATTCGCGATGCAGACTTGGCTCACTTAGGAGATGAGGATTATATGAATACCACGTATAAAGCGCTTGCTGAAGAGATTAAATGTTGTTCCGAGAAAAAGCTTTCTGATAAAGAATGGGCTCGTAAATGTGTGGTTTTTCTATCTGCTCATCGCTATTTAACCAACTTCGCCCGCAAGCATTTTGGAGTAAATAAGCGAAAAAATATTGAAAAATTGAAGCGACAATTACAAGTTTTAAACGCAAACAAATGAGTGAACCAAATCTAGCGGAGCAAGCAAAGCCTAAGACAAAAAAGAAGAAGTCTAAGAATCCACTAAAAGGCGTTGAAACCATGTTTAAGGTTTCGCTTAGAAATCATGTTGACTTAAGTGCTATTGCTGATCGTAAGGCAAATACTTTGATTAGTGTAAATGCCTTAATTATTTCTATTGTTTTATCCGCTTTATTTCCCAAGTTAGATTCCAATCCTTTTATGTTTTGGCCCAGTTTAACCATATTGGCAAGTAGTATCATTACCATTATTGTGTCCATACTTTCTACCATTCCAAATGTTACCCACGGAACCATTTCTCGTTCAGAAGTAGAACAGAAAAAAGGAAATCTGTTGTTTTTTGGCAATTTCTATAAAATGAAATTGCAAGACTATGAATGGAGTATAAATGAGTTGATGGAGGATAAAGACTACTTATACAATTCATTAACGCGAGATTTATTCTTTCTTGGAAAAGTATTAAACAAAAAGTACCGTTTTTTACGATTTGCCTACTTCTCTTTTATGTTGGGTTTAATCATATCTATTTTTGTTTTTGTTTACAATGTAGTACCTGTTATTGGAACTACCCAAGAAATAGAATACGACTCTTTAGGCTTGTTTTAAGTCGCCTAGAGTTTGCTTAACTTTGCCGCCCAAAATCGCCGAATATTATGATGTTAGAAAACTTATCAGATAAGTTAGACAGAGCCCTGAAAGTACTAAAAGGTCAAGGGCAAATTACGGAAGTAAACGTAGCAGAAACTTCGAAGGAAATTCGTCGTGCCCTTTTAGACGCCGATGTAAACTTTAAAATTGCGAAAGAGTTTGCCAATCGAGTAAAAGAAAAAGCAATTGGTCAAGATGTATTGACTTCTGTTTCTCCGGGTCAGTTGTTTACTAAAATTACCCATGATGAGCTAACGCAATTGATGGGAGGCGAGCAAGAAGAAATAAATTTGAAAGGAAATCCTGCCATTATTTTAATAGCAGGTTTGCAAGGGTCAGGTAAAACTACCTTTTCAGGAAAACTAGCCAATCTCTTAAAAAAGAAGAAAGCGAAAAATCCATTGTTGGTGGCTGGTGATGTATACCGACCTGCGGCAATTGATCAGTTGCATGTAGTTGGTGAGCAAATTGGAGTTCAGGTTTATTCGGATAAGGAAAACAAAAATCCAGTTGACATTGCTCAAAGAGCCATTCAAGAAGCCAAATCAAAGGGCCATGATGTGGTTATTGTGGATACTGCTGGTCGTTTGGCGGTTGACCAAAAAATGATGGAGGAAATTTCTGCTGTAAAGGCGGCAATCAATCCAACAGAAATCTTATTTGTGGTGGACTCTATGACAGGTCAAGATGCTGTGAATACGGCAAAAGCTTTTAATGAGCAAATTGACTATGATGGAGTAGTATTAACCAAATTAGATGGTGATACTAGAGGTGGAGCAGCACTTTCTATTCGCACGGTAGTAAATAAACCCATTAAGTTTATTGGTACGGGAGAAAAGATGGAAGCACTAGATGTTTTCTATCCAAAACGTATGGCTGATCGTATTTTGGGTATGGGTGATGTTGTTTCATTAGTAGAAAGAGCTCAAGAACAGTACGACGAGGAGAAGGCAAGAAGATTACAGAAAAGAATTGCGAAAAATCAATTTGACTTTAATGACTTCTTAGACCAAATCGGTCAGATAAAGAAAATGGGTAATGTAAAAGATTTAATGGGAATGATTCCGGGCGTTGGAAAAGCCATGAAAGACATTGATATTGATGACGATGCCTTTAAGCATATTGAAGCCATGATTCATTCGATGACTCCGGAAGAAAGAGCGAATCCTAAAATGTTAGATGGTTCTAGAAGAAAACGTATTGCAAGAGGTAGCGGGACATCTGTACCGGAATTGAACAAATTGTTAAAACAGTTTGAGCAAACCAGTAAAATGATGAAGATGATGGGCAATAAGCAAAACATGGCTAAAATGATGCGTAATATGCCTAAAATGCCAGGCGGTTTAGGTAAATAAGATGATATGCAAATACTAGACGGGAAGAAGACATCGGCAGAAATCAAGCAAGAAGTTGCTGAAGAAATAAAAGCCTTAAAAGAAAAAGGGAAGAAAATACCTCACTTGGCTGCTGTATTAGTTGGAAATAATGGAGCAAGTATTACCTATGTTAATGCTAAAGTTAAAGCTTGCGAATTAGTAGGTATGCAGTCTACCTTAGTTAAGTTAAGCGATACCATTTCCGAATCTGAGTTGCTTGAAAAAGTAGAAGAACTTAATCAAGATTCTGAAATTGATGGTTTTATAGTACAACTTCCTTTACCAAAACACATCAATGAAAAAAAAGTTACAGAAGCCATAAGCCCAAAGAAAGATGTAGACGGCTTTCATCCTTGGAACATTGGTAAAATGATGCTCAATTTACCAACCTTTTTGCCCGCAACTCCTTACGGAATTATGCAATTAATAGAAAGACACAATATAGAAACGAATGGTAAACATTGCGTTGTGGTTGGTAGAAGTACCATTGTTGGAAGTCCGGTTTCAAACTTAATGTCCAGAAATGCCTACCCCGGAAATTGTACGGTAACACTCACACATAGCCGAACGGTTAACTTAGCGGAAATAACTCGTACTGCGGATATTTTAATTGTAGCCTTAGGTAAACCTGAATTTATCACAGCAGATATGGTAAAAGAAGGTGTGGTTGTTTTTGATGTAGGGATTACCCGAAAACCTGATAAAACTAAAAAATCTGGTTACAAATTATATGGAGATGTAAAGTTTGATGAAGTTGCAGAAAAAGCGGCTTTCATTACACCGGTTCCAGGTGGGGTAGGGCCAATGACTATTGTTTCTTTATTAAAGAATACAATTTTAGCTGCTAAAGGGAAATAAAAAAGCCCTGCTTCAGAGCAAGGCATTTGTTTTAAGAATCGTTAGAATTGGCAGAGCTAACTCTCAAGTTTCTGCCCATATGTTCAAATCCGTCAAGGGCCTCAATGGCTTTTTGACCACCTTCATCAGCCATTTCAACAAATCCAAAACCTTTAGAGCGTCCTGTAAATTTATCGGTAATAATTTTTACAGAATTAACATCTCCAAATTCTGCGAATAGATTTCCTAAATCATCTTCGGTTGCTTTGTAGGGGATATTTCCCACGTAGATATTCATAGCGATAGTATTAGTAAGAACACAAAGTAAGTAATTAAATCCTTAAATATTTGATTCTCAATAAAAATATAAAATACGCTTAACGTTTTGTTTTACTTTAATTTGCTCGTTTGGTAAATTCTTTTTGGAAGTCTTCCCAACTTCCATTTCGATATGCATTTTCACCAAAGAAGTACAAAATCGGTAGTATGTTTTCTTTGGATTGAAAACCCGGTATTGGTTGAAGCATATTTCCAGATTCATCCAAATAGACAATAGTTGGGTAAGACATTTTTCCTTGCATTAATGAGATTGCTAATTGATGAGGATGTCTTCTTCCATTCGGTTTTTCATTTACAAATATTTGCTCATTTAAATAAACGGTATCCTTTCTCTCTGCATTGAGTTTAACCGCATGATAATGCTCTTTAACATAAGCAACTACTTCAGGGTCTTTAAATGTGGTGTTATCCATTTTTTTACACCAGCCACACCATGAGGTATATACGTCTATTAAAAACTTTTTTGGTTCTGTTTTATTGGCTTCAACGGCCTCGGTAAAACTTAACCACTCAATTTGTTGGGAATTTCCAGTTTCTTCTTGTGCTGAAATAGTGTGAGAAAGAACCAAAAAGAAAGCTATTGTGAGAATTTTATTCATGACTATCTGAATTTGAATGAAGAATAGTTAGCAACAAAGATTGAACCAATTTGGGTGATTTTTCATGATCAAAAAATTCAAATTTCCATTGGTTAATGATATTTCTATTGCTCTTGGTTTTTTTGCTTGAGTTTAAAGTGTATCGGCATTCAATTTTATGGTTTACATAAACAGGGGCAATAAGTTTCCATTGATCAATTCCCATACCGGCCTCAATGGTGTTCGCATATTTTGGCAACCATTTGTTTACATAAAAGAAATAAAAGGGTTGAGCACCACTACAAACTAAGCCACCAAATCTACTTGCCTTTGCTGCTGTTTCATCAAGGTGAAAGGGTAGAGGATCCATTTGTTTAGCGTAGCTAATAATCTCTTCTTTTGAAAATCGTTTTTCGCCGAGAGAAATAGTTTTACCAAGCTGAAATTTTAAATTCATATGAAACAAAAATGAGGATAATAATGAATCAATGCTTTAATAAGTCCCTTTATTTAAGTGCTTTTTAATACATTTTATGAAAGTGAACGTAGAAGGTATGTTATGCATGCATAGTTGTCGTTTTTCTTTATAGGTTCATATTTAAGGCTTACTTTTGCAAACATTAAAATTATTTCATGGAGAAGGAAATTCTGACTTTACACGATATTAATCAACTCGATTTTACAACCGTAATATGGATTGCAGCACCTTTTATGTTTGCATTTGTATTAATTGAATTTATTGTTGGTAGAAAGAAATACGAGAACCTATACAACGGGAAGGATTTTCTTGCATCACTAACCATTGGATTGGTAAATGTGGTTCTGAATGGATTTATGAAATTGGGAATGTTTACCGTATTCCTATTTTTTTACAATCTATCACCACTCAGAATTCCACATACGTGGTGGTCATATGCACTTTGTTTAGTAGTGTTGGATTTTTGCCGATATTGGGCACATCGTATTGCTCATGAGCAGCGTTTTTGGTGGTCAACCCATGTGGTTCATCACTCATCTGAGCATTATAATCTATCTGTTTCTTTTAGACTTTCGTGGACTCAAAATTTGAAGTTAGTTTTCTTCCTTCCAGTAATTTTAATGGGCTTTCATCCTTTGGTGTTTTTCATCATTCATCAAATTGAAGTGCTATACCAATTCTGGATTCATACAGAACTAATTAGAAAGCTTCCTGCTCCAATTGAGTATATTTTTACAACACCTTCACACCACCGAGTTCATCACTCAGTAAACGAAAGATATATTGATAAAAACTACGGCTCGACTTTCATTATTTGGGATAGAATGTTTGGAACCTTTCAAGAGGAGGATGAAAAAGCCGTGTATGGAATAACCAAACCAGTGAATTCTTATAATCCAGTCTTCTTGGTTTTTCACGAATGGCTTGAAGTATTTAAAGACTTGGGGAAAGCTCGCTCGATAAAGGAGATGTGGACGATCTTGTTTGGAAGCCCAGTAGATAAGCATAAAGAAGATTTGGCAGAAATGAGCACATTTTCTTCAGAATCAAAACAGAAGACAATTCCTTTGACTAAAAACGAAAATATAAGTCCTAAAAAGGCGGTTTAGTTTTTAGATGTAACAAAAGTTACTTATTAGCTTAAGATCACTTCATACTTTTGATTGAAATAAGAAAAGTATGCTAGAATTGATAAAAAATGTTTTTGGTTTTGGAAAATCCGCAACTGATTTTAAATCGTTGAAAGAGCAAGGGGCATTAATTGTTGATGTTAGAAGTAAACAAGAATTCAATCAAGGGCATTATCAAAAGGCCTTAAATATTCCATTAGATCAAATTGGAAGAGAAATTCCAAAATTGAAAAAGAAAAGTAAAGTTATAATTACTTGTTGCCTTTCAGGAGCGAGAAGTGGTGCTGCTAAAAGACAATTAGAGGCTGCAGGCATTGAAGCTTACAATGGAGGAAATTGGTCTTCTTTAGCTAGAAAGTTAGAAGATTGATTGACCGAGAGGTCGAGTGTAGTAGTTTTAAGGCTGTGCAATTACTGCACAGCCTTTTTATTAAAACATGGTGAAATTAATGTCTAATTAATAAAAAAGCCATTCGTATTCGAATGGCTTTTTCTTGAGATTAAGTATTTTTTAAAATCTTTCTAATTCAGAAAAGAAGAAATTTCCTTCAATTGCAGCGTTTTCATCACTATCAGAACCATGAATGGCATTGGCAGAAATCGATTCAGCATACAATTTTCTAATTGTACCTTCAGCAGCTTCTTCTGGATTTGTAGCACCAATTAAAGTTCTGAAGTCTGCTACAGCATTGTCTTTTTCTAAAATTGCGGCTACTATAGCTCCGCCTGACATATAATCTACTAATTCGCCATAAAATGGACGCTCCTTGTGTACTTCGTAAAATGCACCGGCACCTTCTTTTGAAAGCTTAGTGTATTTCATAGCTACAATTCTAAATCCAGCAGCATTGATTTTCTCTAAAATTGCACCGATGTAGTTTTTCTCAACTGCATCAGGCTTAATCATGGTAAAAGTTCTGTTTCCTGACATAACGTATTTTTTTGAGCCGCAAAAGTAATGAAGCTTTTAACTATACATCAAAAATGTGAGCTTAAATAAATCTTATTGTTTGCTAATTATTACTGCTAAATAGAATTAGTATTGGAATATAAAAGAACTGTCTTAATCTATATTGATATAAACTGTACCTGCCGAAGAAGCATTAATCTCAGTGCCAGGAGGAATTTCAGCATTTTTACCTTTCATGGTTAAAAATAATATACATATTAGTAAGCCTAGTACTATGGCAGTAGATTCTTTATCTTCTCCTTCTTGATATAGATTTGAACTTGCTAAAGGAATTATTGTGCCATCAACTGCAGCAACATTGCTTACTTGAATTTCTAAATGTCCTGCTTTTCCTAATCCTTTTGCTTTCTGAGACCTAGTTACTTGACCTTTTGCAATTGTTCCTGCTTTTATAACCGTTTTGCTGTCCACTTTAACATCGTATTTTACTTTAAAGTCAATCAATTGACCTGGAACTAATAAATCAGATTTCAGAAAAGAAACGGTTTCAAGAATTATAGAAGTACCCGCATTTAAGGTAACTTTTTCATTGGCCGAAATGGAATTGACAAATAATAGATTAAAAGCTAAGAAAATAGAAAGCATTTTAAAAAGTAGGGATTTTTTAATTGTAGTTATCATTATATTAAATTTAATAGAAAATGGATTTTTTAAGTTTACGTATTGTTCTTTTATCAATAGTAGAATTATATCTTTTTGCACTTTGAATTGAACCATTAATATTACCAATATAAAAACTAAATGAAAATAGCCCGGTTAATGCGGCCATTCCATAGTTTTCATTTTTAATATTTGAATATGTTGCATACCCAAGTAGACCATTAATAACCAGTGAAGAAATGGCAGTTTGATTATGTCCTGCATAAGCATACCCCATACCTGGTATAATGGATAATAATCCTGCCAAATATGGCTTTTTGTATCTTTCTTGTTCATGTTGTTTTAGCACATATAAGCTATTTATTTTACTTGTTATATAAGGACTTGTATTCGATATAAGTTCAAAATTATTATTGCATTCGGTCCACTTTTTTTCACAAGCTAGAAGTAAGCCTTTTAACAAAAGAGCCTTGTCTATAATTGCGCTATCTCTACTATTATTAATACTTCTGTTGTAGTATTCTAAAGCGGTACTATAGGAGTTAATATCAAAGTATAATTTTCCAATTTCATTCAATATTTCTGGTTCTTTTTGAATCTTTATGGGAAACGAATTTTGAAATTCAAATATGGCAGATTCTTGTTCATTTAAAGCTCGTTTACAGACTAAATAATTTAAGTATATGGATTTACTTATTTCTATTTTGCTAGAATAAATAATACGATTAATCTCCAATAAAGCTTCTCGATAATGTTTGTTCATAATAAGATAGCTAATGAACTGTCCACTTTCAGAAGTATCTATTGCACTAAATAAAATGACATTTTCATTCTGATAAAGAATTTCATTCAGTTCGGAAGTATCATTTAAAGAAAAATCGACTAGTCTAGAGCCATCAGAGGTAAGAGTTTTTTGATAGAATCTTACATCATGACTACACCTTAACATTCGATCGGCAGTTAGAATAGTAGCTTCAAAAGGATTAAAAGATTTAAAAGAATTTAGACCAAAATTGGAACAACTTGGATGCATTTGGCAATTTGAGCCTCTAATTGAACTAATGTACTTCTGATAGAAATCAATATAATCTGTTATTGCAGCTTGATTATTTTTTGACTTCAAAGTCTGCTGGGAATAAAGATTACTAGGAGAAAGGTAGACACAGATTACTAAAGTTATACAGTATATAAGCTTCACAGCTGTTACTTTTAAAATAAAATTCATTCCATTTCCTTATTCATGAATAGCTAAAATTCGTCTTTCTTATGTCATCTTTAAAATTCAATATGAAGATAGATTATTTTAACTATTTACATCGCTATAATATCCAAATCCTTATTGGCTTTTTTAGCAGTACTTAGTTGCTGTGGTACCAAGCTTCTAATATGTTCTGCTAAACTTTTTAATGCATCTTGCTTTAGCAATGAAGTGGTACTAACTAAACTAATTTCTCGTACTGGAATGGGTGATTTAAAGGATTTGCAGCGCTTTTTTCTTACTTGGCTTAATTGACGGTAGTATAATTCCGGTAAAAGCGTATACCCTCCAAATTGATCACTAAGATTCAGCAAAGTATCAAACGAATTGCTCTTGAAATTTAATTGAGCATTGTTTGGATCTTCTTCTTCCAAACCACAAATGGCCATACTTTGATTCCGAAAACAATGTCCTTTATCGAGTAACCACACTTTTTTGTTTTTTAATTCCGATAAATTGACTTCCTTGTTTTTACCATCTATTCCATATACAAACAAGGCTTCATAATAAAGAATTTCTTCAACGGGTAGTTCCATTTGATTGGGCAGTGGGGTTGATAAAATTCCCATATCTAATTCTCGTTTCCTCAGTTTAGAAACAATTTCTTCAGTAGTAATTTCTTCAATACTTAAGCTAAGTTCAGGATGGTTGGGTAAAAAGCTAGGAAGTACTAGTGGTAATAAAGTATTAGCAATAGTAGGAATTATTCCCACTTTGATTTGACCTTTTAAACGGCCATTACTGTCTTTTAATTCATAAAGCTGTTGCTGAAGTAACATGATTTTTTCTGCCTTTTGAATAAAGTTTATGCCTTTATCTGTGGTTAGAATCGGATGTTTACTTCGATCAAAAAGCGCATAGCCTATTTCTTCTTCCAAGCGTTTTATCATGCCACTTAAAGTAGCCTGCGTAACGTTACAACTGATTGCTGCTTGACCAAAATGTTGGTGCCTATGAACAGCTAAAACATAACTTAATTGTTGAAAATTCATGATAGATAATATCTATCAAAAATATAGAAATATTCGTTAGGTTCTATGAATAAAGCGACCTAAATTTGTCCTGTATTTAAACAAAAAGTTGAATTAATTTTTATCTAATCATAACCCAAAAAAAGAAAGAAAATGGCATTAGTCGGAAAAAAATTCCCAAACATTAGTGTTCCAGCTATCAACGAATTAGGTGACACCAAAGAGTTGAACCTTTTTGAAGAAGCTACAAAAAACAAGAAGAAAGTATTGCTTTTTTGGTATCCAAAGGATTTTACATTTGTTTGTCCAACAGAGTTACATGCATTCCAAGCAGCATTAGCCGAGTTTGAGAAAAGAAATGTGATGGTTGTTGGTGCTTCTTGCGATACAGCAGAAGTTCACTTTGCATGGTTAAACACTGCAAAAGACAATGGCGGTATTGAAGGAGTTTCATATGATCTAATTGCAGATAGCAACAGAAACCTTTCTACCATTTTAGATATTCTTGATGTTCAAGAAATCACTTACAATGAAGAATTAGATGCTGACATCATAGAAGGAGACTATGTAACTTATAGAGCTACTTACTTAATTGATGAAGATGGTGTTATTTTTCATGAAGGAGTAAATCACATGCCTTTAGGTAGAAATGTAAATGAATTTTTACGTTTAATTGATGCTTATACGCACGTTCAAGAAAAAGGTGAAGTATGTCCTGCTAACTGGGAAGAAGGAAAAACTGCGATGAAAGCTGATAGAGCAGGAGTAGCTGATTACTTAAGTAACAATTAATAAAAGAATAGAATTATGTACCAAGAATTAGACACAGACAATTTAGCTGATCAATTGGCAAACCATGATAAAGTGGTAGTTCAATACTCTGCAGGCTGGTGTGGCAATTGCCGCATGATAAAGCCTAAATTTAAAAAGATGGCTAGAGAAAATGAAAACATCGCTTTTATCTTGGTAGATGCTGAAAAGTATCCTGAATCTAGAAAGTTAGCCAAGGTTGATAATTTACCCACATTTGCAAGTTTTAAGGCAGGGGAATTAAAAAGCCAAGTGCAAACAAACAAAGCTGAAAAACTTAAAGAATTAGTAGATGAGATTGCCGCTAATTAAACACATCAATAGCTTTATTGCTGAAAATGATGAAGATTACGTAGAAGAAGCCATTGAGCTTTTAGAACATTTGTCAGAAAGTGAAAACTTAAAAGACGAAGAGTTAGACGTTATTGGAGAAATTCTTTCCAATTTATATGGAGGCCTTGAAGTGGCCAAAATGGTAAAAGAAGGAAAGAGTGAGAAAGAAGCGGCCAATGCATTTATGCAGCGTGTGCTAGGTTCAATCGATCAGTAATTCAAAAATCTTTAAGTCCCGCTTCGGCGGGGCTTTTTTATGGATAAAACTGTAGGTTTAAAGCACGAATTACTTCATCAATAGGAATACAAAAACCAATACCTTCAGCGCGATCATCGCTGATTTTAAAAGTGGTAATTCCAATTAATTCTCCATTGGCGTCCATCAATGCTCCACCACTATTTCCTGGGCTAATGCTTACATCTGTTTGAATAATTTTCATGTAAGGCAAATCTCTAATACCACTAATTATTCCTCTAGAAACGGATTGACTCAGGTCAGAAAATAGGGGAGTGCCAATGGCAAAAACATTCTCACCAACTTCTACTTTAGCTTTTGTTGAAATTTTTAATGGCGTTAAATCTTCAGCTTCAATTTGAAGCAAAGCAATGTCATAGTCGCTATTTGTTTTAAGGACTTTTACATCAAATTTTTCACCAGAGTTACTAATTATTCTAAGCTCTTTGGCTTCATGAATTACATGATAGTTGGTCAGTAAATGTCCGTCTTCGGACACTAATACCGCACTGCCATGACCTTCTTTACTTTCAAGGGTATAAACCGCTTTGATAGCGCGCTGAATGTTTATCTTATCATTCTTCTCTTCGTACTCTTTTACTGTTTTTAAATAGCTTTCTTTTCCTTGCGCTTCAATTAAATAACTAGCTTCTATGTCTTCCACTGCCTTTAGAAACAATTCATTTTGGCCAATTTTTTCAGCAGTCAATCGCAATGGGGGAGCTAAAATGTATTCGGTGCTTCCTGCAAAACGCTCTTCAGTTACTTTAAAAGGAAATGATTTTACTATTTCATCGGGATTTTGCGAAGAGTAGAGTTGCCATTTTCCTTTTAGACTGATGTAGCCTGCATATTCTTGTTGATATTTCCCTGAATAGTGAAAATAAACAGAATCAATAATGGCTTGAATAACAACTCTAGGTTTAGTAAGTCCTGTAATTTTTCTTTTTTGCTTATGCTCTTCCAGTGCTTCAATGTCATTGCTTTCTAATCCCTCAATTACATAATGGTGAAGGATGTTTGGAAAGCCTAAATCCCTAAAAGGCTTATCGCTATGATATTTTATCTTCTTTTTATCATTGATATAGCCGATAAATTGACCATCTTCGAAAGCATATTCAGTAAATCGAACTGAAATGAGTTGATCTTGACTTTGTGCTTTGATATTTGGGGTTAGGCAAAAAAAGAGAAACAGAATAAATGCGATCTGTTTGAATAGTCGAAATTTGTACATGCTACAAACATAAGGAATACCTTACTTTTTTAGCGTTCTGTTTTCTCCCATACCATACAGTTTTACGTCTTGTTTAAATTGCCAATTAAATTCTTTGAATAAGGGTTCTCCGATAGGGAGAATGGCTTCTTTTTGATTGGTTTTAACTTTACTTATTGCAGGGTCAATAGGGTAAGCGTTCATTTCCTTTGAAGGGTATTTTTCAAGCATAGCTGTGATATCGCTTAAATCAGTATTTAAATTTAAATATTTTCTATACTGACTTTCATGTAAGATTACTGGCATACGATGATGTGGTATTTTTTGTAAAACGGCATTAGGAGGACAGGTAATAATTGCGAATGAAGTTAAAATCTCTCCGCTATTTTCGTCTACCCATTCATCGTAAATACCCGCCATGGCAAAGGGTCGGTTTTTGTCCTTTAAATAAACTAAATAGGGCTTTTTTAGTTTCTCTTTTGTAGTTCCTTCTATAAACGCATCTGCAAGCACCAAACAACGTTTATTGCGTATGGTATGTCTAAAAAAGGGCTTTTTCAAGATTCCTTTGCTACCCCTAAAATCAGGATGATTCTCTTGGTTATGATCACCTTCAGCTCTAGCATTAATTACCCAAGTGCGTTTTCTAGACCAATGAGGAGTATATCCAAAATGAGCAAGTTGTATTTCTTGGGGCTTCTCTGAAGTAATAATTGGCGCTTTTTGTCCGGCTGAAACATTGTAATTTAAGTTCCATGGCATTAAAGCCGAAGCATTAAATTTTTTCTCATAAGCTTCTACGGTAGAAATGATCACATAACGACCACACATAACTAAAACTGAACTTTTAATAAGCACACGTCATCTATTTGTTCCTCAGCTCCCATCCAAGCTTTAAGTCTTTGTTCAAGCTCTTCAGATAAAACTTTGCCATTTAATAGATTCAATTCTAAGAGGTAATTTTTAAATTGAGAATACTTCAGTTTTTTGCCTTTAGGGCCACCAAACTGATCGGCATATCCATCTGAAAAGAGGTAAATAGCATCCCCTTTTTCTAAAGTAATTTCTTGCGTATCAAATTCATTTCTTGTAATAAATTTACCAATCGGTTGCTTATTGCCTTTGTATTCAATTAAATCATTATTTCTAATTAAATAGAGTGGATTGAAAGCTCCTGCATACTTAAGGCTCGACTTTCGATCCCAAACACAAAGTGCAATATCCATCCCGTCACTTACTTTCGTATTTTCTTTGGCAAAGGTGGCTTCTACAATCAATGTCAATTCATCTAGAATTTTTCCAGGGTCAGTAAGTTTCAATTCTTTAATGCAACGATTTAGAGCGTTGTGTCCAACTACACTCACCAAAGCTCCGGGAACTCCATGTCCTGTGCAGTCTGCAACGGCAAAAAAGACATGTTCTTCTGTGGCTTCCATCCAATAAAAGTCTCCGCTTACAATGTCTTTGGGAAGATAAAGTACAGATGGGTTAATCAACTCTTTTACCAAATCAGATTTGGAAGGAAGGATGGCATCTTGCAAGCGTTTTGCATAATTGATACTGTTTAAAATATCTCTATTTTGCTCAGAAAGAATATCATTTTGATGTCTAATTTCCTCAGTTCGTTCTTTAACTTGTATTTCTAATTTTTCGTTTTGCTCTCTTCTAAGTTCGTCTACTTCTTGAAGTCGCTTAAATGCAATTTCTTGAGCCTCAATTTTTTCAATTTGTGTTTTTCGGTATCTATTTGCCATTGCAATAGATAAAAAGAATACTTCAGTTGCTGAACCCAATTTTAATGCATTTGAGGCTAAAAACTCACTATTAATAAAATTGGTATTTGTAGTTATGAATAAGATAGCACCTACCACTAAGCCAATAAAAGCCATTAAAACAGGTACATCTGGTTTCTCATCACTTTTATACTTTAAATACAAACCATAAAGAATGTATAAAATAGAAATAAAGGATAATCCATTGAGAACCGGGTAAGAGAATTGATATAAAACTCCACTTGTCAGGCTTGCTGCAAGAGAAAGCAAGACTAAAACTATGAATCCATTATATACCCTTAAATAGTTTTTATGTTGTTTGTCAAATTCTAAAAACTTTTTGACATAAATAAGCATAAAGGTCATGGATATGGCTGCCATGGCTAATATGGCATGATTTCCAACCCATGGAAAACAGGGCCAAAGAAACTTATAAGCTAAGCCATCTAATGAAAGTTGAAATACCCCTAAAACAAATACATAAACTACAAAATATAAATACAAGTTTTGGCGCAAGGCTAGGCCAAAAAAGGAGAAAAGTATAACTACGATTATAAAGAGTCCATAATAAAGACCGAGATAGAAATGCTCTTTAGAGGCGAATTGAGTAAACTCTTCAATTTTCCATAGTTTGAAAGGAAGTTTGAGAATTTCGCCATCACTTTCGGTTTCTGCTACTAGCCACAAAGTTTCTTGAGCAGGAAAGCTTACCGGAAAGATAAATTTTCGATGTTGATACGGTCTATCTTTAAACGCTAGTTCATCTCCGGCATAAAAGACTTCAATGAGTTCTTTATTGGAATTGAAAACGTACAAATTGACTTTATTCGTTAATGGTCTAGCGAGCTCAATGTATAATTTTAAGGGAATTGTAGTGTCATTTCTAAGCTGAATTCTCATCCAATAAGTCGATGATGTAAAATCCATGTAAGGAATATCAGAGTCAGCCGTAAAAAATTGCTCTTTCAGTGAGTCACTTGGACTTAAAATATCTTTAAATTGGAATTGATGATTCGCGTCTTTCAGAATTTCGGCATGTTTTGCCAAATGTTTTGAGCGCTCTATCGTGTTTACATGAAATACTTCTTGCTGATTTGCAAAAAGTGCTAAACAGTTTAAAATGAAAAAGAAAATTGCGGTAGTACGGATAAGTATAAAACTCAATCAAATGTTGTTTTGAAGATATACGATATTAAGAATTATTAAGGTATAAACGAAATTCAAAGCTAGTTGTTTAATTAATTTAGATTAACGTATGATAGGTTTTCGATTTGAACAATTTCAAGAGCAAGAAGAAAGAAAAACACCTTATGAAAAACTACTGTCTATCTTTCTCGAATTAATGACTTATACTTCTGGAGATTTTGAAGAAGCATTTGAATGGTTAGAACAATTAGATGATGAGTATGGATTGACAAACGAAGATTATACCTTAGAAGATTTCAGAAAAGAACTGGAGTCGAAAAGTGTAATAACCAAAAATGAGAATTCCTTTGAATTGAGTAGTAGAGGGGAGCAATTGATACGCACGAAAGCATTGGACCAAATTTTTGGAAAATTGAAACGTAGTAGTAGAGGAAATCATAAAACAAAGTACATGGGTTTAGGTGAAGAAGAAAGTTCTGATCGTAGACCTTTTCAGTTTGGGGATAAAACAGAGCAGATTGCCTTTACCGAATCCTTTAAGAATGCCCAGATAAACCATGGAATTGAAAGTGGTTTTTTAACTGAAAGAGACTTAGAAGTTAATGAGCAATTCCATAGTGCTCAAATGTCTACCGTTTTAATGATTGACATATCTCACTCTATGATTCTTTATGGAGAAGACCGAATTACTCCAGCTAAGAAAGTAGCTATGGCTTTGGCCGAATTGATTAAAAGGAAATATGCAAAAGATACTTTAGATATTGTTGTTTTTGGAAATGATGCTTGGGAAGTACAGCTAAAAGATTTGCCATATTTGACTGTGGGGCCTTACCATACAAATACAGTTGCAGGCTTAGAGTTGGCTATGGATTTACTTCGCAGAAGAAGAAATCCAAATCGGCAGATTTTTATGATTACAGATGGGAAACCGACTTGTATTATTGAAAATGGAGAGTATTATCAAAATAGCTGGGGACAAGACCCCAAAATTCTAAATCGAACCATCAACTTAGCCCGTAGCTGTCGAAAGCTGAATATTCCAATTACCACTTTTATGATTGCACAAGACCCTTATTTGCAGCAGTTTGTAGAAGAATTTACTGAGGCCAATAACGGAAAAGCCTTTTATGCAGGCTTAGAAGGTCTAGGCGATTTTATATTTAAAGATTACGAGAAAAATAAAAAAAGACGAGTTTAATGAATATACAAGAGATCAAAAACTTAGGTGAGCTTAAAGCTGCGGGATATCAATCAAAGAGCTTAAAAGAAGAACTTCGCACAAACTTAATTGCTAAAATTCAAAATGGCGAAGAAGTTTTCAATGGCATTGTAGGTTATGAAGATACGGTAGTGCCCAATTTAGAGCGAGCTATTCTTGCAGGACATAGTATCAACTTACTTGGATTAAGAGGGCAGGCAAAAACCAAGATTGCACGCTTAATGACAACTCTTCTTGACGAGTATATTCCTATTGTAGCAGAATCTGAAGTAAATGATGACCCTTTAAAGCCTTTGTCCTATAAGGCTAGAACTATGATTGAACAGTTGGGTGATCAAACACCAATCAGTTGGGTGCATCGTTCAAAACGTTATGTTGAAAAATTAGCTACCCCTGATGTTTCTATAGCTGACTTAATAGGTGATGTGGACCCCATAAAAGCAGCCAACTTAAAATTAGATTACAGCGATGAACAAGTGATTCACTTTGGTTTAATACCTCGCTCTAATCGAAGCATCTTTGTGATTAATGAATTGCCTGACTTGCAAGCTCGTATTCAAGTGGCGCTTTTCAATATTTTGCAAGAAGGAGATATTCAAATTAGAGGTTTTCAATTGCGATTTCCCTTAGATATTCAATTTGTCTTTACGGCAAATCCGGAGGATTATACCAACAGAGGAAGTATAATAACTCCACTCAAAGATCGAATTCAGAGCCAAATCATGACTCACTATCCGAAATCAATTGCCATTGCTAAAAGTATTACAGAGCAAGAGGCAAAAGTTAGTGAATCGGTGAAAGAGCAAGTTTTAGTCCCTGAAATTATTAAAGATTTATTGGAGCAAATCGCGGTAGAAGCTCGTAAAAGTGAGTATGTAGATGAAAAATCAGGCGTTTCGGCTCGTCTTTCTATTTCGGCTTACGAAACCTTGTATAGCGCGGCTGAACGAAGAATGTTAAAAAATAATGAATCAAACACAACCGCAAGAGTTTCGGACTTGATAGCTGTAGTTCCTGCCATTATTGGGAAAATAGAGATGGTTTACGAAGGGGAGCAAGAAGGGGCTGTTAATGTTAGCTATGCATTAATAAGAAATGCAATTCGCTCAATGGCGGCCGTTTATTTTTCAGAATTGAGAGATTTGAAAAAGAAACCTGATGAACGTTATGAAAACTTTTACAAGAATATTATGAATTGGTTTTCAAACAATCGTATGGACTTAATGAACGATTCCACCCAAGAAATGTATCACAAACAACTTGATGGAATTCAAAGTTTAGGAGAATTGATTGAAACCAAGTTCACGAATCTGCCTGGTGAAGGAAAGTACTTAATGATGGAATTTCTTTTGCATGCTATGGCAGAGTACTCTTATTTAAGTAAAAGTCAATTAGAGCGAAGCTTTCAGTTTGGCGACTTATTGAGTTCGTATATAGGGTCTTAAGTGTTAATTAAAAAAGGAATTATGAATTATTTATGGATAACATTTGGTTTGCTTTTTAGTAGTTTCTCTTGTCAGTTAGAGAGTAATAAAAGTACTTTTCATTCAATTGAAACGATGCAAGAAGAAGGGTTAAAAACCGCCTATTTTGCGAGTGGTTGTTTCTGGTGTGTAGAGGCCGTTTTTCAGTCGGTAAAAGGAGTAAAGGATGCAGTTTCTGGTTATTCAGGTGGAGATATTAAAAACCCAACCTATGAACAAGTGAGTAGTGGAAGAACGAAGCATGCTGAGGCTGTAGCTGTAAAATATGATCCCACACAAATTGATTTCAAGACCTTAGTTAAGGTGTTTTTCGGCTCTCATGATCCTACAACTTTAAATCAACAAGGTCCTGATCGGGGTCCTCAGTATCGTTCCATTGCTTTTTACACCAATGCAAAAGAGAAAGAAATTATTGAGGCTTACTTGAAAGAGTTAGAAGAAAAGAATGCATATTCAAATCCGATTGTAACTGAAGTAGTAGCTTTTGAAAAGTTTTGGCCAGCTGAAGATTATCATCAAGAATACGAACGTTTACACCCTGAAAATAGCTATGTTCAATCTGTATCTATTCCTCGCTTAAACCGCTTTAAGTCAAAGTTCCCTGAACTTTTAAAAGATTCGCATTAAAGTTGATACAACTTTTTGAGAATCTTTTTACCACGATTTTGTAAACCCGCTTTATCGCTATAGGCCAAATTATCTTCAATTACAGGAATAAGTTCTTGTTTTAAATCAGGGTACTTCTGACAGATTCTGTAAAGAACCGTCATGCTAAATGCTTTTACGGCTACAGTCTCCTCAACGTCTGTTAAGTAACTTAAACAACAATCAAACAGTATAGACTCATAATCCTCAGGGATTAGACAAAATTGTAGAAATCGCACTGTGTTTCTTTTTACGGCAACATGTAATTCTTCTTTTTGGGTCAGGTTTTCAATTAGTACAGGAATATAAGGCTCAAACAAATTGGGCTGCAAATCAAAGCAAGCTGAAATGGCCATAGCTGCTCTTTGAGTTGTGCGATATTCATCTGCAAAAAACAATTTCAACAATTCTTCAAAACGCTTTTTGTCGTTGCCAATGTAAGTGGCTATTTTCAGTGTATTTGCCTTAGAATGTTCTAATAAAAGTTGTTCTCTTATATCCATTATCTGCTAAGAGCTTGAGCTTTTTGTAAATAAGGTGTGGCTAGATCATTTCTTCCCATATTTTGATAAGTTACACCAATCATTTGATAGTAACTAGGCTCAGTCGGTTTTAAAGCAGAAGCCTTTTTGAAATAAGTAATAGCAGAATTAAAATCGCCTAAAGTACCAAGTGTAGAGGCATAATTTGCTAAGGCATCTACATGGTTAGGATTGACTTGAATGGCTTTTTCAAAGCTTTGTTTGGCTTGCTGATATTGCTTTTGTTCAAAATACAAACTTCCCATGTTTGACCATGCATTTGATAATCCAGGATTGTATTTTACAGCTTGTTGATAATCATATAAAGCAGCCGAAAAATTTTTCAATCGATAAAATGCTAAACCTCTTTGGGCATAGGCCTCAGCATAAGATGGATAAATGGTTAAAGCCTGATTCAAAGCTAGAATTGACTCATTTAGAATTTCCTTTTTTTCAATTTCAGAATCGACTTCATTTGCTTTATGCTTCATTAAACCTAAGGCATAATAGTATTGACATCTTGCACTTGCAGAACAGTTTTTAACATCGGTAGAATACAAGGTGAAATTGTCTTTCCATGCCGCATTTCTATCTATTGTCTTGAAACCATAAACCAACCCAATTATGGCAGTAAGAATTAATGGTTTTGTTGCTGTTTTAAATGAAGAAAACTGAAGTTGCTTTTGAAATGGGTAAAGTATCCCAAAGGCTAATAAAAGACAAAAAGATAAGGAGGGAATAAAAAGTAATCGTTCTCCGAATGAAGTGCCAATTGTAAATGCCAAATTGGTATATAGCGAAATACTTACCAAGTAAAAACCGATGGTAAACGCTAAAATTTTATTTTTATTCCAAGTTTTAAAGAGTAAATAAATCAAACCTAAATAGATGATAAAACTTATCCATACCAAAGGGTCTGACCAATTCGTCAATTGAATTTGTTGAAGTGAGTAATCATTCATCAAAGGATGTGGAATGAGCATTTTCCATAAATAGAGTCCCATGATTTTAAAGGCACTCGCAATTCGGGTTAACTCATTAGGTGCACTTACTAAAACATTATCTAGAGCCACAATTTGATTGCTTCCACCAAAGCTTCCAAGAACCGATTTTCTTGCTAATAAATAAACAATAACTGGCCCTAAATAAAAGCTACTTAATTGAAGTGCACGGTTCCATTTAACATTCCGAAACAAAGTCAGAATAATGGGAATGATTCCTAAAAAAGTAACTGTACTCTCCTTGCTAATACAAGCCAGTAAAAATAAAAGTAGACTGATTAGTAGTGATTTTTTTTGTTTTAAATCAACGTATTTAACCAATTGGTATAAACTGATTAATACGAGTGAAAAAGCCAACAATTCATCAAAGCTTTTTATGTTGGCAACTACTTCGGTATGAATAGGATGTAATGCAAAGAGTAAAGCTGTTACAAATGCTAACCATGGTCTTTGTTGCTGAAATAAAAGTTGGAGAAACAAAAAAATCAAGCATACTAAAACTCCATAAGTAAGAACATTCATCGCATGGGCTAGGGCAGGGGTATCGGGAGCAAGCTCCCATTGCAAAGCAAAAACACTTAGTGTTAATGGTCGGTATAAAGTTGGAGTTTGAAACCCATATCCATATCTATAGTGCGTTTTGAATATGGTACTAACTCCATCAACACCTTGTTGAACAACAAAATTGTCTTTAATGACTGAAAAGTCATCTAAAACATAACCGTGGTTCAACGTATTACTGTAAACCAAAATGGAAACTGCAAATAGTATAAAGAGTTTAAGCTTGTCATGATTTGCTTTCATATCCACAAGTTTAATAATTATTCAAAGTGCATTGTTTATATAAACTAAAAAGCATTTTTAGAAATGGTCTTAATCTCATTATCTTTACAGAAATTTTAATTTTTCATGGGAGTAATAAGTCCACTTAGATTCACAAATCAAGATCAAAGAGATTTCGTTAAAACGCTCAGAAATAGAGTAGATCAATATTTTAAAGAGAATAAATTATCAAAAACAGGAGGCTTAAAAATTAAGTTAAAAGCGATGTTTATGCTTTTACTTTATACCGTTCCTTACTTTTTAATGCTTTTTGGTGTTGTAAGTAATGTTTGGTTCATGTGGATTATGTGTTTCATCATGGGACTAGGTATGGCAGGTATCGGTTTGTCTGTTATGCATGATGCTAATCACGGTAGCTTTTCAAGAATAAAATGGTTGAATAAAACTGCAGGTTTTTCCATAAATTTCTTGGGTGGAAATGTAAATAATTGGAAGGCTCAACATAATATCCTACATCACTCATATACCAATATTGAAGGCTATGATGAAGATATTGCACCAGCTTCTATTTTAAGATTTTCACCTCATGCAGAAAAAAAGAGCATCCACAAGTATCAATTTTTGTATGCTTGGTTTTTGTATGGTTTAATGACTTTATCTTGGACATTTTCTAAAGACTTTGAAGATGTTGTGCGATACAATAAAATGGGATTGCTTAAACAATTAAAAACCAGTTTTTCTAAGGAATTATGGTTGATTATTGTAACAAGAATATTTTACTTCATATATATGGTTGTAGTTCCATTGATGATAATGGACATAAATTGGTGGCAATTAATTATTGGATTTCTAACCGTACATTTTGTTGCAGGATTAACCTTGGCATTAATCTTTCAGTTAGCTCATGTTATGGAAGACACCAAGTTTCCTTTGCCTAAGGAAGGTAGTATAAATAATCAATGGGCAGCGCACCAATTAGAGACAACCTTAAATTTCTGCAATCAAAACAGACTATTCTCTTGGTTGATTGGTGGACTTAATTTTCAAGTAGAACATCATTTATTTCCGAATATTAGCCATGTTCACTATCGTAAAATAGCTCCTATTGTAAAAAAGACAGCCAAAGAGTTTGGGATGCCGTACAATGCGGAGTCTTCTTTTTTTAGAGCTTTATCATCTCATGGTAGAATGCTTTACCAATTAGGTAGAGTGTAGTGGATTAACACTTCTTAAGCCTAAATTTTTGCTTAAGTGATTAATATTTAGTACAATAACCTTAAAATACTAAATATGATTACACACGTAGAAAATAATACCAAGTCAAAAGAATGGCTAGTTGAGTCTGTTGAACTTGTTGAAAAAAGAGGGTTTACCAACATTAAATCCAAGTTAGAAGGTTATGATGATCCTATTTCTTTTGATAAAAAGGGGGATGAAACTAACTACACACCAGATATAACAGCAAATGGATCACATGGTAAAGCTTATTTTGATATTGCTCAGAAAACGGATGATACGACTTCATTAGTTAGTAAGTGGAAATTACTTTCTACTATAGCAGCGATGAAGAAAGGTAAGCTACACATTATCGTGCCTTTTGGTCAAAATAAGTTTACTCAGGAGATTTTAGAGCAATATGACATAGAAGCTGATGTGATTAAACTCTAACTAGGGAGTTACTTCGACTTCTAAAGTAAGTTCAATTAAGTTTTGATTGGCGTTAGAAACCAAATACGAATTGAGAAGGTACTTCCCAACTCCTAAACCTTCAGTGCTTATTTCAAACTCAATTTTTCCATCTTCTTTAGGTTTTAAGGTAGATGGAAATTTTATTTTAAGTTGGTCATTACTAGAGGTAATGTTATATATTTCTAAGTCCTTATTACCTGTATTCTTAATTAAGAATATTCGCTTTGTGCTTTGTCCTTTCTTGACCTTAACGGTATATGAAGTTTTGTTTAAGCCGACTTTTGCTTCTTGAAAATCACTTTGATCATCCAAACGTTTAAATCCGTCATTACTTTTTGTTATAGCAAGGAGTTCAATTTTACGCTGACTCATCGCAGCTAAGCTATAGATAGATTCTTTCGTTGATTGATTACCTTCTTTGGTTTGAGCTGCGGTATAGTCTCCATAAGGAAGTTTTTGGATATTTAATTTGCCACCATTTTCAGCAACTTGATCAAGGTACGGGACGAAAACACCATTTTTATAGGTTCTTAAATAGTTAATTAAACTTTCAATACGTCGTAAGGTTAGTTTTAAGTTATAATCTGATTGAGATAGAGTACTCGCATAACCTTTAATGATTAAGGATATTTCACTTCCTTTTTCTAACTCCGTCAAAAGAAGAGGAGTAAAACGTTCTAAATCTTCAACACCCTGTTGTATTTTCTCATTAAAGAAATTGTCAATTAAGTCAACTTCTTCCTCTTTTACATAACCTTCCCATTGGTCAAGATAAGAGGACTCTAAATCCAAATACTCATAAGCTATTTTTAGATAGTTAGCTTTAGTAGTGCTGTCATTTAGCGAAGGTTTCGGAATGTCGTTATGGAAGTAAAGATCAAGCGGTAAATACTTATTGAGTAATTCAATGCTAACTAGCTGTTTTAAAGTGTCAATTTTTTGTTCAGCTGTATCTTCCTTAATAATTAGGGAATAATCTGTTTTATAAATATCACTACAACATGCATTGTTCCCACCTATATTGTTTTTGGTTCGGTTTGATGAGAAGTAAGCAAATTCATCGCTTGGGTAGAAATACAAATCATCAACAGAACTGTTTATGGGTTTCTTTAAATTACCTGCATCCTTCATGATAGGAGGGAAGCCCTTGCTTTTGAATATGTCAAAACCTCCGAAGCCCAAGTGCCAATTTGAACTAAAATAGAGCGCTTGTTCTTGAGATTGATATCGTGGACTAATTTCATCGCCTGGAGTGTTGATCTTGCCTCCAATGTTTTTGGCCTCATCAAAGCCAAAGTTTGCAAGTTTAGCATACCATATATCTAGCCCTCCAAAACCTTTATCACGATTCGAAACAAAAAACAAATAAGTTTTATTTTGAAGCTCAACAATTTCGGGCATGGTATTATTTGCACCTGGATAATTAATGTTTTTATTCAGCTTTTTAAGGTTCATGAGCAGTTTCCCTTTTAAATCTCCAGTCCATATTTCGCAAAAGCCCAAACTATCGCAAACTGAAAAGTAGGCTTCATCTTTTGTTGAAATAGAAATGTTGGCAACATCAAATTTTAAAAATTGCTGTTCATATTTACTTTCAAAATAAATCCGATTGGCTTGATCTTCAGAAGGGTAAAACTTACTGTAAATCCGACTTTGATAATCGGTATCTGCTATTTGATAGTTTTGTAAGCTACTATCAGCAACCAAGGCAGAAAAGTATAATTTACCATCAAAAATGTACGGGGCGAAATCACTGCCATCTTTATTAACAGTAGGTCCCAAATTTTCAATGGTGTTATCGGTTTCATTTTGTTTAGATGCCCAAGAAGCTGATTCTTTTGCTTGATTGATTTCGCGATACTCAAGTGATTTTCGGTCTCGCCTGTATGGTCTAATTGCACGATTGTAGTATCTGCGTGCTTTTCGGTAATCTTCACTTTTTCGATAAGATTCCGCCAACTCAAAGTGCAGATTTGGATATTTATCGGCACCTCCTAGTAATTCTGCCTTTAGTAAATAACGACTTGCTTTTTTGGGGTCGTTTATTAAATATAAATTTCTTCCATACTTGTATAATACATCCGCATTATTCGAATCTATTTTCATGGCATTTTCATAAAATCCAATACTCCCGTAATAATCTTTTTTTGCAAAAAGCTCATCAGCAACATGCAAAACTTGATCTGGGCTTTGTGCTTTCATTTTAGCACAAAACAGTACGATACTTGCCCAAAGACAAATGTATTTTATAGAAAAATTGGACATCTTTTATATCGCCTAATTGTAGGTTTAAAGGTTTGTAAAATATAACTAACTGATAACTCCAAACCACCTCTGTTGCTACTGGCAACATCTAAGCCTGAAGTGTTGATATCATAACTTGCTCCAACTTGCCATTGATTATAGTCTAGTCCAAAAAACAAAATGAATGCATCTTCATTCCTTAACCAAACGCCCCCATATAAGTTTCTTTTGTAATAGTCGCTGTTTTCCAATCTGTACCTAAGATTGGTCCCAAACACCAGTTCATTGTAGTTTCCTTGTGAGCTGTACAAAACAGAAGGAAGGATGTCTATTCGTTCACTAATGATATAATCAATGTCGATATGAAAATTTGAGCGTTGGTCTAATGGAATATTTGAACCTAAGAAGCTCTGATTAGCTTGGGTTAAATTGTACAAACCAATTCCTGCATTAACCCTTTTTCTCCGTTCAATGAAATACGATAGTTTGAATCCAGCTTGTAAATTAAAATAGCGATAACTGTCTGTATTAAAGTTTTCTCCACTTGCCAAGTTGGGGTTAAATTGAACTCCATCATATTGTTGGTCAAATCGAAAGGCATTAAAGTTAATGGAGCGAGAAGTAATCCCAAATTGTAGCCCCGCTGTTGCAACCAAAGAAGAGTCTGAATTTAAGGCATAACTATAAGCTGTATTTAAATTGATTAAGGTAGTTGTTAAACCGCCAAGTCCCGCTTCATCATTAAAAAAAAGCAAACCTAAGTTTAGGCCTTTTAGTTTATTAAAAGGGTTTTTGGATTCAGCACTGAAAGAGAAAGTGGTAAAAGGTTCAGAAACAGAAGACCATTGATTTCTATAGTTTCCATTAAAACGATAGCTGCCTTTAAAATCTCCATTTAGGGCAGGGTTCAAGTTCAAAAACGAACGGTTGAACTGAGAAAAATGAATATCCTGAGCCACTAAGTTTGAAATACTTAACCCAAAAAGAAATATGATGAGCCCTTTTTTTATCATCGAATAACAGTCACATTTCCTTGAGTGTAATACTCTTGATTATCAAGACATTTAACGGTTAAATGATAAACAAAAACATCTGGATCAACTTCTTTACCTTGATAAGTGCCATCCCAACCTTCATTGATGTTCTGAGTCTGAAAAACCAATTCTCCCCAACGGTTATAAATTTCAAGGTCTATTTCTGCTAAATAATTCGCTCTTAACAGAAATACGTCGTTCATTCCATCGCCGTTAGGACTGAATGCGGAAGGGATAAAAACATCGGGTTCATCACAATTAATTTCAAAAACTTTTACCTTTTTATAGGCAATTACTTCGCAACCAGTATTAAGGTCAGTTATAGTGACTTTAAAAGTGGTGTCTGTAGTAGGGCTTGAATTTGGAGTAGGGGAGTTGGGGTTGTCTAAAAGTCCTGCAGGTTCCCAAAAGTAAACCAAGTTTGAACCGTTTCGATTTGTACCTAACTGGATGATTTCACCACGATATAAAGAATCATTGCTAGCATCAACAATCGCATCAGTAAAGGCAGGTAATTGAACATCTACTTCTGTGGTATCAAAATCTTGACAACCAATATCACTTGTTGTGATTAAGGTATATAGTATATTTCCTTTAGGAGCTACCAAAATGGTGTTGGTGCTAGCTCCACTAATAATGCTATCAAATGGACTCCAACTGTAATATAAAGGGCTGTTAAATTGTATGGCTTGTGCTTGAATCGTTAATGAATCTTCAAAACATATACTTTCAAGGTCACTTACGTCTACAATCACTTCTTCAGTTTCGACTAAAAGCGAAATTTCATCTCGACAAATAAAATACTCTCCTTTTAAATAAAAACGCTGGTTTCCATTTGGAGAAACAATAATATTGCTATCGTTTAATGGGTTTAGTGGTGTATTGAAATTAGGCGAAGTATCCCAGTAAAATTCATTGGCCGTCCCGAAAGAGTTACCGATTAATTCAATGGTATCACCAAGGCATATTAAACTATCGGGCATGGCTTGAAGTTGTACATTTTCAAGAATTTCAATTTGTCCTCTAAGCGTATCGCTTCGGTTACACCGATTGTTTTCTCCAATCATTTCAATGGTAAATCGACCATCGGTATTATAAATAATTTCAGGTGTTCGGTCTGTTGTTGTTCCTAAACCATTATCAAAATCTATTTCAAAATTGGTAGCACCAAGTAATTGTGGATTTAATTCAAAGATGAATGGAGTACAGCCGCTATCGGGAATAAAGCCTAAATCCAAATCGAATGGATTATACTCTAAAAAGGTCTTTTCTATCAATGAACAAAATCGATCGTTGATTTTAACATAAAATGTATCACTCACTGCATTTCCAAATGAAATAGAACTATCTAAAGGATAATTATTGAGTGTATCTAGAAAGTTTCTACTTGAACTCCACAGAAATGTTTGTGCAGTCCCTTTTGAGTCTTCTATTAAGTGAACACTATCAAGACCACAATAAATACTATCGGGTAAACCAACTAATGATAAGTTATTTGGGAGTATTTCAATTTGTAAATCCGAAGAGTCTGTAACTTGACAACTATTGTTTGTGCCAATTAGTTTAACGGTATATGTGCCTTGTGAAGCATAACTAATTGTTGGGTTGGCATTAGTTGTATTTGTTCTGCCATCTCCAAAATGCCATGTAAAATCATCTACATTGGTAGAAGTTGAATTCAGATTTACCGGACTATTTATGCAGCTCGTGTCACTGCTCAATACAAGTGAAACGTCAAACGGTACATATTGCACTCTTACGCTATCAATTCGTTCACAATCATTGTTTGCCGTATCAGTAACGATGATATAATAGGTTGTAGAAGCAATTTCTGGTTTTACTTTTAGGCTGGAATCTTCTGTCGCATTGAGCGTATCCGTAAATTGGATATTGCTAGACCAAACAAATTCTTTTCCACTACCATTGCTAAATGCAGTGATATTAATGGAGTCTTGATTACATGTAATGGTATCGGAGCTTGTGGTAACATTTATGGCATTTGGATAAACTTCGATGATCACTTCACTACTATCAATTGCGTCACAAATGGTATCTCGGGCAAATTGTTTGAGTACAAATGTGCCGACAGAGTCAAAGACTAAACTTGTGTCTTTTCCAAACGTAAATCGATTCCCAAAAAGCTCCCAAATCACCTCAGAAGCTCTTGCACTGGAATCAATGATAGTAGCTAAATAAGGCTCACAACCTCTTGTTTTTGTTATTGAAAAATTTGATTCAGGCAATATATTTAAATCGTATTTTAAAAGTGCATTATTACAATCGTTAGAACCTACAGTTACATTTTTATTAGGTGCATAACTATTGGGAGTGGTTGGAAGTCTACCATTTGGATTTGGCGACAAGCAAGACGCACAAATGGATTGATATACAACACCTTCTTTGTCAAAGCGACTCGTTCCACCATCTACATGGTCATCAGAAGTAGGATCTCCATAGAAAGTGGCAAAAAGTACAGAATCTAAATCACGATTTACGGCATAAATGTAAAATGCATCACCATCTCCTGTGGTACTTTGTCCACCACTGTTGTTTGTGATTCTCATGCTTGATGGCATAACTTTAGGTCCTTCTGTCGTTGATCCAAACAATGAGCCTCCCCAACCAGATATATATATATTCTGGCACCGATCAACAAGGAAGGCAGTAGGAGACATATTAATAACACCCCCAGTTCCAAGAGTATCTCCAAAGGTGTGAGAAAATAATAAGTTGTTTAGATTGGAATCAAGTTTTACAATAAACTGTCCAGAATTATCTGCAATTGAAGTGTTTAATAGAGGAAAGTTTGAAGAATTTGTTTGACCAAACGCATATACTCCGCCAAAACGGTCTGCTTCTACAAAGTAAACTTGGTCATAAGAGTTCGTTCCTATAAATGTGGTCGCATTTAAGGTTAAGCCATCATTTGAAATAATTGCTAAAAAGCCGTCGGCTCTTCCACCTCTGCGAGTGGTTTGGTAGGCCGGCACTACTACAGGAAAGTTTGATGCACTTTCTGTACCTCCTCCAACCAATATTCGATTATTGCTTAATAACTTTAATGAGTAGATTGCATCAGAATTATTGCCACCATGGTAACGCAACCAATTCAATTGGCTTAAGTTGGGATTAAATTTGGCCACAATACCTTCCAGCCCACCTTGATTGTTGTTTACAGCATTTGGAAGGTTTGTTGATCGGGTACAAGAGCCGATATAGATATTGTTGCTGTTATCGACCACCACTTCACCTCTAAAATGATCGCCATAGTTATAGACAAGATCATCATTTGAGAAACGAGAATCTGGAGTTGTTCTATTGTAGTTGATACCATCTGCAGCATTCCCACCAAGATAAGTTGAGCCTAGTAAACTACTTCCTTGCAAATTGAATTTTGTAATTACTATATCTGATCCTCCAATGAAATCCCATCCATAACCATTAGAAAAAAGTACTGTTAAGGAGTTATCCTTTTGTCTATCGAAGGCTGTTGAAGTCGTAGGGTAGTTGCTTGAACTAGTTGTGCCGAGAATAACCAAATTTAAATTATGATCTACCACCATACTTGTTATTACATCAGTGCCACTACCGCCTAAAAAAGTACTGTAAACTAATTGACTGCCATCTCTATTAAATTTTGATATCGCAATATCTGCATCCCCGCCGCCATAAGTAGTTTGAAATCCTCCTAATACATTATTATAATTTCCACTAAAAATAGTACCTCCCATGTAAGCAAAACCCAAAGTGTCATAAGTGGCCGTGGCACCAAAATTACCGGAGCGAGAGCCGGAATAAGTAGAAAAGACAATGGGGTCAATGATTAGCTCTAATGCTTTGTTATACCCATTTGGAAATTCAAAAGAAACAGTTCCGTTCTCATGAATGACATAATTGCACTTTACTTCAAGCTCTTTTCCATCCTCTATTTGATAGGCGTATGGCTTTTCTTCTATTAAATCACCCAAATTGTGACTAATAATCAAATTTCCATCTGTTAGTTTTGGTCGATCAACTCCTTTGTAGGCAATCTGTATTTGATTAGGGTCTTTTCCAGCTGCAATATGATAGTCGTACTTCATGGTGTTTTGATAGCTGTATACACTCAAATCTATACCATCATATAAATTGTGATATTTTATTTGATTATAGGAATACACAAAACTTTGCCATTTTGATTCATCATTACCCAAGAAGTAATTGAAATAAAAACTGGATTGCTCTTCCTTACTAAATTCTATTTCAACATTTGCATTTAAAAATTCAGCTTCAAATACATGGCCGATTTCTAAGGTGTCATCTTCTGCTGGAACGTTTGCGTGAAAATTGGGTCTTCTTAAAAATTGATAATGAAATGCATTTTTTTGAAAATAAACGGTCGCACCGTCAATTTCTGCTCTAAAGTTTACTTGCTGAGGCCACTGTCCTTTATTTTCTACAAAAGGAAATGAGTTTGAAGCCGTAGTGTGACCTTCATGGGCGTTAACTCCCAGAATAGTAAACAGCGTAAAAATGAGATAGATAACTTTTTTCAAGTAAACTATAGTTAAAAGATGCTCTTTGGTAAAGTTAACGAAAGATGTACGCTCTATAAAGACGTATGAAAAACGATTTAGCTGCCTCTAGTTTTTTACTTTTATACGCTAGTCAAAATCAGGAAATGAAAGTAATAGCAGACAGTGGTTCATCAAAAACAGATTGGTTTCTAATAGATGGAAATAGAACCTTGGAACGGTTTGAAACAAAAGGCTTTAACCCCTATTTTCATACAACCGATTCTATTGTTTCTGAAATAGGAGATACATTTCAATCTTTAACTTTAGAAGAAGTAAAGGAAGTCCATTTTTATGGAGCAGGTTGCTCTTCCAAAGAACGAATGGACTTGGTGAAGGAGGCTTTGGAATCGGTATTTGATGGGGTAAAAATTTTTGTATCCCATGATTTGCTTGGTTCAGCAAGAGCTGCTTGTGGAAAGCAAAAAGGCTTAGCAGGTATTTTAGGCACAGGTAGTAACTGTTGTTCATTTGATGGAGTTGAAATTATAGACTCATTTCCTTCTGGCGGTTATAGCATAGGTGATGAAGGAGGTGGAGTGAATTTAGGAAGAAGAATGTTAAAGGCCTATATAGAAGATTATTTGCCTGAAGATTTAAGAATCGCCTTTGATCGAAAATACGCAACGAATGTAGATGAAATTCTAGTGAACCTCTATAAAAAGCCGTTTCCCAATCGCTATATGGCTTCTTTCAGTCGATTTACCTATCATCATCGGGAGCACCCTTTTGTAAGTGAACAAATCCTTGAAGAGTTTACTGCATATTTTAGTAATCAAGTTATGCGTTTTAAACAAGCTCAAGAATGGCCTTTGAGTTTAGTGGGCTCTGTGGCCTTTTATTATCATGAATACATTCGAATTGTGGCCGAGCAATTTGGTGTTCAAATTGGGACCATTTTAGAAAAGCCCATTTCAGGACTTTGTTTGTATCATCAAGAAGATTGACCGATTAAGAAAATTGCCGGTCTTTTATTGAGAATTATTTTGCGCTTCTTCCATTGTTGAATAGGTAATCGAATAATTTCTTCACTTTTTAGAGTGACATCTGCTGCAATACAAAGCTCTGTATTGGGGTTAAGTATGTTCATCAATTCTTTAAGCAGTGCCTCATTTCGATAAGGCGTTTCCATGAAAATTTGAGTTTGTTTTTTACTTTTCAGTTCAATTTCTTTCAATTGCGATTTTCGTTGCTGATTATCTTTTTCAAGGTAACCATGAAAAACAAATGATTGACCATTCATGCCACTAGCCATTAAGGCCAAAAAAATAGAGGAGGGGCCAACCAATGGAACAAGCTTTATTTGATTTTGATGTGCCCATTCTACCAATCTAGAACCTGGGTCGGCAATGCCGGGGCAGCCGGCATCACTAATAATACCTACATCATGTCCTTGGCTCAGCCAGCTTTCAATGCGTTGATATGATTCGTCTGAACTGTGCTTATTTATTTCCTCAAATTCACTGCTGTCTATTTTGTGCTTAAGATCACATTTGACTAAGAACCGTCGAGCATCTTTAATGTGCTCTACTGCAAAATGTGAAATTTGATTGATTATGGAATGATTGAAGACAGGTAAACTTCGATCAACATTTCCATCAGCTCCTAAAAGATTGGGAATTAGAAATAGAGAAGCTTTACTCACCTTTTAGTTCATTAATTAAAACATCACAAGCTGAGTCTAGTAGCCTGTATACATTCTCAAAGCCTTCTTCACCGCCAAAATAAGGATCGGGAACAGACATATTTGAACCTGGCTGACTAACATTTAGCATCATCTGAACTTTCGATAATTCTTCGCTATCATTGGTAAGTGAAACCGAATTGTTGTAATTAGAACTATCCATAACAAAAATTCGGTCGAAGTTTTTAAAATCTTCCTTAACAAGTTGGCGACCTCTATAGTTACTAATGTCTATGCCATATTCTTTACACTTTGCAATTGCTCGATGATCAGGTTCTTGTCCGATATGATAGTCTGAAGTGCCTGCTGAATCTACTTCAACATCTAAATCATGTTCTGCCACTTTCTGCTCTAAAATTCCTTGAGCCATGGGTGAGCGGCAAATATTTCCCAAACAAACCATTAAAACTTTTGTAGCCATATTTTCTTTTCATAAAAAAGGACGCTCATGGCGTCCTTTAAATTATTGAATACTTATTTTCTTTTCTAAATCAGTAATGTAACCCCTAAACCGCTTATCGGTGTCAATTAAGTTGTTAACCGTTTTGCAAGCATGTAATACCGTTGCATGGTCTTTACCACCGCAGTGCATACCAATGTTTGCCAAAGATGATTTGGTCATTTTCTTTGCAAAGAACATCGCAATTTGACGGGCCTGAACCACTTCTCTTTTTCTCGTTTTGGACTTTAACAATTCAATAGGTAAGTCAAAATAATCACATACTACCTTTTGAATGTAATCTATAGAAACCTCACGAGCGGTATTCTTCACAAACTTGTCAATCATTTGCTTTGCCAAATCAAGCGTAACAGCCTTTTTGTTTAATGAAGATTGAGCTAATAGTGAGATTAAGGCACCTTCCAGTTCACGAATGTTTGTTGTTATGCTGTATGCCAAATACTCTACCACTTCTTTAGGAAGTTCTAGGCCTTCATTGTACATTTTAGTTTCTAAAATGGCAATTCTTGTTTCTAAACCTGGGTTTTGTAAATCGGCTGACAGTCCCCACTTGAACCTAGATAGCAAGCGCTGTTCCATGCCTTGCAATTCTACAGGAGCTTTATCTGAGGTTAAAATGATTTGTTTCCCAGTTTGGTGTAGGTGATTAAATATATGGAAGAAAACATCTTGTGTTTTTTCTTTTCCACTAAAAAATTGAACATCATCAATGATTAACACATCAATCATTTGGTAAAAATGAATGAAGTCATTTTGGTTATTGTTTCTTACTGCATCAATAAACTGTTGTGTAAATTTTTCTGAAGAAACATACAGTACCGTTTTGTTTGGATGATTGTTTTTGATTTCAATTCCTATAGCATGCACTAAATGGGTTTTTCCCAATCCAACTCCACCATATATTAATAAAGGGTTGAATGCAGTTCCACCGGGGTTTTTAGCCACGGCATAACCTGCTGAACGTGCTAATCGATTACAATCTCCCTCAATGAAGTTTTCAAATGAATAATTTGGATTTAGTTGAGAGTCGATGTTTACCTTTTTTAAGCCAGGTATAATGAAAGGATTTTTAATTCCTTTTTCTCCATTAACATCTATAGGTACAGATACAGGTTCGTTTTTTAATGCTTGACGGTTGGTGGTTGGAATTTTTACGGTGTAAGGTTTCGGATTATGAACACTATTTTCCATAATGATGCTATACTCCAGTTTGCCATCGACACCCAATTCTTTTTTAATGGTTTTTCTCAATAGAGAAATGTAATGTTCTTCAAGCCACTCATAAAAAAACTGACTTGGAACTTGAATGGTTAGTACGTTATTCGACAACTTTAAAGGAGTAATAGGCTCAAACCATGTTTTAAAACTCTGAAGGCTTACATTGTCTTTAATTACAGACAAACAATTTTCCCAAACTTGGTTAAAGTCTTTACTCATACTTCGCGATTAAATTGGTTAAAAAGGGGCGCGTTCAACTTAATGAATTTTTACTCTTAAAACAAATAATATTCAACAAATAATTAGAAAATTAATGACAAATTAAAAATCATTGAATTAAATGTAATCTATTGATTATCAGTTTTTAATAAAGAGCGTTAGTCCTTGATGAACACGAGACAAATATTTGAAGAAAAAAGTGAAATAAAAAACTAAAATGCTATTGATTTATAACTTTATTTTTAATAATTAGGTGCAAAATTTCAAGGCCATGATAAAAGAAAGCATTAAAATTAGAGTAAGGTATTCAGAAACAGACCAAATGGGATTTGTATACTATGGGAACTATGCTCAGTATTTAGAATTGGGTAGGGTAGCAGCCATGAAAAAGATTGGTATCTCTTATAAACAAATGGAAGAAATGGGGGTAGCCATGCCGGTTCGTGATATGAATATTACTTATTTGCGAGCAGCCAAGTACGATGATGAAATAGAGGTGGAGTGTGAAATTCGAGTAATGCCTAAAAGCAGTATGCTCTTTCACTACCGAATTTTACGTGATGGGGAATTATTGGTGAAAGCTGAAACCACACTTTTATTCATGAGTATGGAAAGTATGAGGTTGTGCAAACCTCCAGCTTATTTAATCGACAGAATGTCTTCGTTTTTTAATTGAGTAAATTTTCTCCTTTTCAATAAAAAGTATTCCTTCACTATACTTTTTTGATACATCCCTGTAAGATTAATTGAAGAGCTAGGCGATTTTTGTTTTTTCATTTGGTAGAATGAAAAGTGTGCTTTGAGAATGGCTAAGGCATGTGTAAATCCACTATCGAAAAGTAATTTTATAAAAGCAGGAAAATCTAAAATCAATCTGACCAAAACCTTTAAAGTTCTGAATCCACTGCGATCATTTTTATGGAGCGTAAGCAAGCTATTCCTAAAGTTTAGAAATGTCTTTCTAGGATTGGTATTCTGCATAGTTCCACCACCTAAGTGGTAAACTTCGCTTTCTGCAATGTAATAGACTTTATGCCCTAAGTTTTTAGCTCTCCAACACAAATCAATTTCTTCCATGTGGGCAAAATAGCGTTCGTCAAAACCACCTAATGCTTTAAAAACTTCAGACTTAATAAACATACAAGCTCCAGTAGCCCAAAAAACTTCTTTATTCTCATTATACTGCCCATGGTCCTTTTCCATACTTTGAAAAATTCTACCTTGGCAAAAAGGGTATCCTAGAAAGTCAATAAAACCTCCAGCAGCTCCGGCATATTCAAAATAGGTTTTATCGCGATAAGACTTGATTTTTGGTTGAGCAATACTCACTTTGGAATGATTGCTCATGAAATTCACTATAGGTTCAATCCAATTTGGTGTTACTTCCACATCAGAATTGAGCAAAACAAAGTACTCCTCTGATAAATTTTGCAAACACATATTATAGCCTTTTGCAAAGCCACCATTTTCTTTGTTCAGTATAATTTTAATCTCAGGATAATGCTCCTTAACAAATTGAACCGATTGATCGGTAGAATCATTATCTGCTAAATAAATGGTGGCATTTTTTGAGTGAGCAGTAACAGAAGGTAAATAAGTTTCGAGGTGTTTTTGTCCATTCCAATTAAGAATGACAACTGCCACTGAATTTTGCATAAGTGATAATTAGGCCGCAAAAATAATGATACTTGAAGCTTAGCGCGGATTCTCCCACAAATCTCTCGCTTTTTCATTAATCACCGAATTTTCAGGAGATTCTTCTGTTGCTCTTAAGAATGTAGATTTTCTTATTAAGCTTAATTCCCAGTTCAAATCATAAGCCTCTCCAGGTATGTTTGAATGCAAGACTTCATAACCCAAAATTTCCATGGTTGGGCTAAAGAATATTAGTTTTCTATTGGTCTGATCTTTTAACTTATTGTAATGCCAAATAGAATAAGGATAGCATTGTGGTTCGTAAGGCATGTCAAAAATGGTACTTGGTGGACCGTATTGTAAATAAACTCGCCCTCGTTCAGTTTTGTAGCCCTTTGTTTTACCGTATGCAAATAGCATATCTACTTTTTTAACTTCTTGGTGATAAAGCAACCATTCTTGATGAGGGTTTTCTAAGTTTCTTGTTTTCCAAAAGTTTAAAAAATAACGCTGCATAAACTTTAAATCAGCATATGCTAATTGATTTTGTGCAAACTCCCTTTCTGCAGCTGAAGATATTGGGCTTAAACTTCGAATGTATTCAGCTAGCTCCTCCTTGTTAGTCATGGTATCTACAAAGGTATTTACAGCATTTACTGTGGAATAGTCAACCAAATTAGGGTTACTTTGGTAGAAAGTGACAGATTTTGAAGTCACTGTTTCGTTTGCTTTATTCTTTAATTCTACCAGTAAATTATACTTTCCCGAAGGCAGGTTTTTTAAATCAATTAGCTGACTGATAGGTCTTGTTTGGTTTAAGCTCACTCTTTTAAATCCATTTAAGTTGGCTGCAATCTTATTTGATGAAGCTTCCCGAATGGAGTAGTTTACGATAAAAAGAGAATCGGCTGTTTCTTGATTGCTAGGATAAGCTTCACAATAAAAAGCAAGTTGATTTAAATTGGGACCAAAGAAATGATCAAAATTAGGTTCAAAGGCATAGCCATTTTTTTCAAAAAGGCCACCTGCTTGGGTTTGAGTAATACTATTTAGTAATTGAATGTCTGAAATAGAGTAGTTGTTCCCATAGTCAATGCTTTTAATGAGCTGTGAGCTTTCTACTTTTTGTCCGCTATTTAGGTCTTTTGCAATTAGCGTGAATTTATAATTCCCATTGTCTAGAGGAATTCGCTTTAGGTCTCGCATATCTAATAAATCCTCTTCAGCACTGTAAAGTGGACTATTCATTTGAAATTTTTCATAGGCAACTACGCTATCTCCTTTTTCAATAAGGTAAGTCAGTTCAATAAATGCTTGGCTTTTACCTGCTTCATTTTCAACATATTTGAGCGAATTTCCTTTAATAGAAAGGTAAACTTCGAGGTAAGGACGATTTTCAGGCAAATAAAAACTGGCATAGTCTAAAACTAAGTTGATTTGACTAAAAATTGATAAGTGGCTGATTATTAAGGTGAAAATAAAAAATAATTTCTTCATAGAAACAAAATTACAGATAGAAGACACCAAAAATTAAAATTTCGTTTCAGAAAAGTTAATTAATAGAAAAAGCCTTGTTACTTTTGCAGCGGAGAAATGGCAGAGCGGTTGAATGCACCGGTCTTGAAAACCGGCATACCGAAAGGTATCGGGGGTTCGAATCCCTCTTTCTCCGCCAGAAAAATCCCGCAGTGAAAACTGCGGGATTTTTTTATTCCCATACGTCAAGCTTGCTTGTAAGTGCAGGGAATAAAAAAATCCCAGCCTTTGCGAATGCAAAGTGGGATTTTGCTGAAGCCTCCCACCTCAGGGATGCCCGAAACGAAGTGGAGGGAATCTTGAGAAATTCAAAACGAAATACAAGTTTTCAATACTTCCCCAAACGTCAAGCTTGCTTGTAAGTGCAGGGAATAAAAAATCAGATGACTTGCCTTAGCAAGGCGGGATTTTGTTGAATGCCGCCCTTTTTTGAGATGCCCGAAATGAAACGGAGGAAATCTTTGAAACTAATAAGTCATACAAACTTTTAAGGTGACAGTTTAGTTGACAGTTTTGCCTTAATCAGCATTAAAAATATTTCTGACGGGTAGATTGAGTTCGCTTTAACCAATATTATTCTTCCAATTCTTCATCTTGCTCCTCCTCAGCCAGCTTCTTTTCCAATACCTCAATTCGTTCTAGTGCGTGTTCGCTCTTGGGTTCTTTTTCTAAGGCTATTTTATAATATTGAAGTGCAGCCTTGTCATTTCCTTGTACTTCCAAGGCTTCAGCATAGCTATCATACATATTGGGATTGTAGCGATAACAAAGCATATTCATATAAAAAACCATTAAAGCTTCATCAATTTTACCTGACCTGAGGTACACATAACCCAAAGTGTTTAATTCCGCCGAGCTCTGTTGTAATCGGTATACCTTATTGACATGCTCTTTAAAATTATTTTTGATTTCTTTAAGTCCTTTTTCTGCAATCAGATTCATAAGGTAATTTGCTCCTTTATAGTTGGGAGCAGAAGGGTAGCCCAAGCTAATGTGGGCCAAGTCAGTCAGTAAGTCATTGGCCGGAGATTCCACAATACGCGCAATTTCTTCGCCATTTTTTTTAAAAATAAAAGTAGGAACTCGATGTATGTTTTTACCGACCTCTTCACCATTGGGGCTTTGTTTGTATTTTTCATCTCCATCATACAAAGCAATAAAATGAAGTTGTTCTTGCTTTAAACCCAATTCTTCCCAAAGCTTTACAAATTTGGGAACCCAATTTTTACTATCGCCGCACCAAGTACCTAAGTATATGTCAACTTCTGTTTCTTCTAAGGCCTTTTTCCATGGAGTATTTTCAACTTGAATATCATAGTCTTCTAAACTTTCTTTGTACCAATTGGAGAAGGTGGTGTCATTCAATAAAAGGTTCAGTTCAAAAGGTCCGCAAAGGTGTTTTTCTCCATCTTTATCGGTGTAGAAAGTAGAATTTTCTTGAGAGTAAGAATTGGAATTAAATGCGATTACAAGCACAAGAGCATAGAGTAGATTTTTCATGGTGTAGTATTTTTTACCAAAAAAAGATGTTTTCTACTTCTGATTATGTTAAGGAAGCAAAAGGTATGTTAAGGAGTTGTTAATTAGTGGCTAAGCTGTTTGTTTTTAAAAATCTAGCGGGAAGATGAAACGCTTAAAATACTCATAAACTAGTATTGGAAAATTGGTAGAATTGTGGCTTATTTAGAATTCAAGAAAAAAGCTAAACTAGCCGCCAAGGTTTCAAAAACCATGAAGGGCTGAACTATTATAAACATGAAAAATAAACTAGCAACATTTGAAGAAGGTGGATTTTACCATGTTTACAATCGTGCCAATGGGAGTGAAAAGTTATTTCTTTCAGACGATAACTATCAATATTTCCTAAAAAAGTATGAATCGTATTTAAATCCTTTTCTTGATACCTTCTGCTATTGCTTGATGCCCAATCATTTTCATTTATTGGTTAGGGTCAAGAATCAAAATGAATTTGCAAGAGACCTTCAAGGTTTTCAAAACCTTGAAGGTCTTGATTCGGCTAAGCTGTCAGTTTTAATATCAAGGCAATTCAGCAATTTTTTTAATGCGTATGCCAAGGCTTTCAATAAACAACATAATCGAAAGGGCAGCCTCTTTATGAAACCATTTAAGCGAAAAAGAATTGAGGATAAAAAATACCTAAGAAGGGTAATCCATTATATTCATTTTAATCCTGTTAAAGCAAGATTAGTAAACGAATTAGAAGATTGGAAATATTCATCTTTTCCTTCATTGATTTCAAAAGGAAAAACCAAATTATGCAGGGAGGAGGTTATTGAGCTATTTGAAAACAGATCAAATTTTATGTATTGCCATCAAACATCTCCTTTATTAAGTGAAGTTGAATTCTAGAGAATACTTTTTAGGGTTTAAATCACGAAGCCAATCCAAATTCCTTCATTTCTGCATCTGTTAAAAGGCGAGAATGAATTATAAAACGTTTTCCAAGGGGGATTTCCAATGAAAAACTAGCACCTCTTCCATTGGTTACTCCAATGGTTAAGTGGGTATGTTTCCAGTATTCATATTGATCTTGATTCATGTAAAAGTTAACACCAACTACTTGGCCTAGTAAAACATCGCTTTCATCAATGTAAAAATCATCTTTTTCTAAAAGCATGGGAGAGGAGCCATCGCAACAGCCGCCACTTTGGTGAAAAATTAATTCTCCAAATCGCTCCTTTAGCTGCTTTACAATATCTGCAGCTTCTTCAGTTATGTCTATTCGTTGATTCATAATATAAAAAGTTAAGTTAATAAAAAGGCTGAATACATGTATTCAGCCTTTCTTCCAAAATTGAGTTTCTACTAAAAGAAACCAAGCTTATTCTTATCATAAGAAATAAGCATGTTCTTGGTCTGACGGTAGTGATCTAACATCATCAGATGATTTTCTCTTCCAAATCCAGACTTTTTATATCCACCAAATGGAGCATGAGCAGGGTAAGCATGGTAATTATTAACCCAAACTCTACCAGCTTTAATGGCCCTTGGAATTTGATACAATTGGTGGGCATCTCTAGTCCAAACACCTGCACCTAATCCGTAAAGGGTATCATTGGCAATTTCTAAAGCTTCTGCTTCATCTTTAAATTTGGTAACACAAACAACAGGTCCAAAAATTTCTTCTTGGAAAACACGCATTTTGTTATGTCCTTCTAAAATAGTAGGTTGAATGTAGAAACCATTAGCAAGTTCGCCATCAAGTTTAGCAGCGGCTCCACCACAAAGTACTTTTGCACCTTCTTCAACGCCAATTTTTAAATACGATTGAATTTTCTCATACTGATCGTTTGAAGCTTGCGCTCCCATTTGAGTATTCGTATCGTATGGGTTAGCTTGAACTATGGCTTTAGTTCTTGCGACTACGCGCTCCATAAATTTGTCATAAATGTCTTCTTGAACCAATAGTCGAGAAGGACAAGTACATACTTCACCTTGGTTGAAAGCAAATAATACAGCTCCCTCAATGGCTTTGTCTAGGAATGCATCGTCTTCATCCATTACACTATTAAAGAAGATATTTGGTGATTTTCCACCCAATTCCATGGTTACTGGATTCAAGTTTTTTGAAGCATATTGCATGATTAGCTGTCCAGTGGTTGTTTCACCGGTAAAGGCAACTTTATCAATTTTAGAGCTAGAAGCCAATGGTTTTCCTGCTTCAGGACCAAATCCATGAATCACGTTTATGACACCCGGAGGAAATACTTCAGCAATTTTTTCCATTAATAAGGTAGCCGAAGAAGGTGTTTGCTCAGCCGGTTTTAAAACCACACAGTTACCTGTAGCTAGGGCAGGAGGTAATTTCCAAGAAAGCATCAATAATGGGAAATTCCAAGGAATAATTTGTCCAACTGTTCCTAAAGGTTCTTTGATATTCATGGAAAGGGTATTGGCATCTAATTCTGTTGCCGAACCTTCTTCTGCCCGAATGCAAGAAGCAAAATAGCGCCAATGATCAACTGAAAGTGGAACATCTGCATTTAGCGTTTCACGGATTGCTTTCCCATTGTCACAGGTTTCAACTAAAGCAAATTCTTCCAAATTTGCTTCAATAATATCTGCTACTTTATTTAATAATGCTGCACGCTCAGATGCCGAAGTGTTTGCCCATGACTCTTTTGCTGCATTGGCTGCTGCGATTGCATTGTCCACATCTTCTTGCTGCGAACGCGGGTATTTTGCAATTAAGCTATTATCAATAGGTGAAGTGTTTTCAAAATACTCACCATTAACTGGTGCTACAAATTCTCCATTAATGAAATTTCCGTAGCTTTCTTTAAACTTAGGTTTAGAATAACTCATCTCTGTTTAATTTAGGTTAATATTTGAATCAGATTGGTCTATTTACCTTGTTTTAAGTATGTTAAAACTATGTTTGAATCTGATTCTTTTAAAATTGCTATTTCTTTAAAAATTAGCAGACCCTAAAAATATCAAGTGATTAGGCTATCATTATTGAACATTTATATCAAATTCTTGCACATTTCTATCATTTCATTAATTTAACAAGCGAAAGAATTGAATGAGATGAGAAAACTACTTGATGATCATCGGAGAAGACGAAAGTTGACCACATTGGTGGAAAATCGAACGACTTATAGCGCAGATTTTGCGGAGCTGAATATTTATGAAACCCATGAATATGCAGAGCAAGTGGCTTTAAAATTCGATTTTCCCATTATTGCGAGTATGCTAACTGGTAAAAAAGTGATGCATATAGATGGTATACCTGCTTTTGATTTTTTTCCTGGCGAATCAGTCGTTATGCCTACCAATAAAGAAATGGTAATTGATTTTCCTTTAGCCAAACAAGGTGATCCTACCCAATGTCTTGCATTAGGAATAGATTCTAGAAAAGTAGTAGAAGTGGTAGAACGTTTTAATACGCATGTAGAGATTGAAAATGAAAATAACAATTGGCAATTAGACAACCAAGCATCGCATTTAATCAATAATATGGATGTGAATTATTTGGTGCAACGCTTAGTACAAACGTTTACCAATAATGCTCGCTCTAAAGATGCTCTTCTGGATTTAATGATTCAGGAATTAATAGTACGCTTACTTCAAACCAAAGCGAAAACCTATATCCTTAATGATGAGAATGGGATGTTTAGCGATACAAGAATTGGATGTGTGGTAAAATACATTAAAGACCACTTGACTGATAAGGATATAAATGTTGATCAACTTGCTGAAAAGGCATGTATGAGTAGTTCTCATTTTCACAAGAAGTTTAAGAATACCTTGGGTGTTTCTCCTATTGATTACATCAATGCAGAGAAAATTAAATTCGCTAAAAAGTTGATTAAGCAAAAGAAGAAGGTTAGAATTTCTGAAGTCGCTTATCAATCAGGCTTTAATAACATCAGTTATTTCAATCGTCAATTTAAGAAGCTTGAACTGATGACACCGCAACAGTTCAAGTCTTCCATTAGTAATACTCATTAATTATTGGATAGGAATACATAAATCGACAATGCACTTTTTTTCAGGGTGCTCATTAAAGTCGTTGTGATAAATTTCAAATGGATCTATTTCCGACTTAGAATAACCTTTTTCATTCATCCAAGCAAATAGTCCTGTCCAGGCTTTTTCAAATTCATTCAAACCAATTTCATACTTCCCAACAATACATTTTGAAGGGCTAAGCGTTTTTATTTTAACGGCTTCACTTTCAATTGCATCAACTTCAACAAGCATACCTACACTCATTCTAACTTTATCTGCTTCAGTAATTTTAAAACTGTCGTGAAACTGGGTAATCATCTTACTTTTTTCATGAAACAAAGCTTGTGGCCTAGCCCATTGCATCACTTTTTCAATGGCCATTCTTATGTTTTGTGGTCCAACAATAGGGTGGTAAGCAAAATTAAATTTCGATAGCTTTTGTACTTCTATTTTAGCATTCATAGTTCTCCAATTCATTAAATGATTTAGGTTACGAAGGTATTCCTCTCGCTTGGGGTATTCTTGACCAATCTTGCTTTTCAATTGACGAATCTTGCTAAATTTAAACGGGTTTGCTTTTTTAAAGGCAGTAGGACTTAATTGATAGTATTTTTTAAAGCTTCTACTAAAGCTACTGGCGTCATTAAAACCAACCTCCAATCCAATCTCTTGTATACTTTTATTGCTGTGTAGTATTTCAGCAGCAGCTTTTTCAATTCTTCTTCTTAAAATATAAGCATTAGGAGTTTCTTGGGTAATAAACTTAAATATTCGATGAAAATGAAAAGGGGAGAAGTGTGCGATTCTAGCTAATTCATCAAGACTTATTTGTTGGTCAATATTTAGCTTAATATAATCCAATACTTGAATTAATCGGTTACGATACAGCTTGTATAGCTCAGTTTCCAATCGATTAAATTAGTGATTCGGTATAGTGTTTAAAATGATTTAAAATAGCTTGCCAGCCATTTTTTTGAAGTTCAGCTGAATTCTGGTCTTCTGTCTCAAAGCTTTCTAAAAGCCTTACTTGACCATCAGTTTCTTCAAACTCTACTTTTACTTTTCGATTGTCTTCTAAATGATATTCCAGTAATTTGTTTGTTTCAATTTTGTCATAAACACCTTGAAAATCAAATCCCATGCTACCATCTTTTGCTTCCATTCGCCAACTAAAAGTAGCACCAACTTGTAAAGGGTTTTTAGCGCCTGGGCAATGCCAATCGTCAGATGCAAAATTCCAATTTACAATGTGTTTTTCATTCGTCCATGCATCCCAAACAATATGGATAGGGGCGTTTACTGTAACTTCAATGGTAACTTCCATGTTCTTTTAGTTTACTTTAATCTGATTAGCCAACTCTTTAGCTTTGATTCGCAAGCTCTCAACATCACTACCTAGTTCATCGTAGGCCAGTGTTATTCCCATTCTTCTGTAAGGCCTTGTATTGGGTTTTCCAAATATTCGAAAATCTGTTTTTGGGTCATTACAAATTTTTTCTAATCCAATTATTTTTGGAATCTCATTACTTTCTTCATTTGCTAGTATCACTGCATTAGCTCCATGCCTTAGAAGTTCTATAGAGGGAATAGGCAAGCCTAGAACGGCTCGAAGGGGTAATTCAAACTCCGAAAAATTTTGGGTGCCTGCTAGTGTTACCATCCCAGTATCGTGAGGTCTTGGAGAAAGCTCTGAAAAATAAACTCCATCGCTTGCAATAAAGAATTCTACACCCCATAAACCAGCACCACCTAGGGCTTGGGTTACCTTAGCAGCCATTTCTTCAGCTTCTTTTAGCCAATCAGAATGCAATTTAGCAGGCTGCCAACTTTCTTGGTAATCTCCTCTTTCTTGTCGATGACCAATAGGTGCGCAAAATAGAGTAGGGCCGTTTTTCTGAGTTACAGTTAGCAATGTAATTTCTGAATCAAAATCGATGAAGCCTTCCACAATGACTTCCGCTAAATCTCCACGACTTCCAGCTTGCGCAAATTCCCAAGCTTGCTGTATTTCTGCTTTATTACGAATTACAGATTGACCTTTTCCAGAAGAAGACATTAATGGTTTTACCACACATGGAATGCCCACTTTTTCCACCGCGGCCGTCATTTCTTCTATACTTTTAGCATAGCTATAAGGTGCGGTTCTTAAACCTAATTCTTGAGCTGCCATATCTCTAATGGCTTTTCGATCCATGGTGTAATTGGTCGCTTTTGCAGAAGGAACTACTTGGATTCCTGCTTTCTCAAATTCATAAAGCTTTTCGGTTCTTATTGCTTCAATTTCTGGAATGATAAAATCTGGCGAATGTTTATCGATTAATTCTTGCAGCGCATCACCATCTAGCATGTTAATTACGGCAAAGTCGTCAGCTACTTGCATGGCCGGTGCATTTTCATAACGATCAACGGCAATTACCTGATGTCCGTAACGTTTGGCACTAATTGTAAATTCTTTACCTAATTCTCCTGAACCTAAGAGTAGAAAAGTCTTCATGGATTTTATGCTTTTTTTAGAATCTAAATTTGAAGTGTCTAAATTAAGCAAGCTAACTTTGCTTTATGAATTCAAAAAAGACAATCGTTTTAGGTGCCTCCACAAATCCGGATCGATATGCTTACAAAGCAGTTCATCGTTTGAAGGCAAGTGGACATGAGGTTATTCCTGTAGGAATCAAAAAGGGAAAAGTGGCGGATTTGGAAATTCAAACTGCCGATAAATATCATGAAGGAGTTGATACGATTACCTTATACATAGGGCCACAAAATCAACCCCCTTATTATGATTATTTGATTAATCATAAACCCAAACGAGTCATTTTTAATCCTGGTACCGCTAATCCTGAATTAGAAGAAAAGCTTAGAAAAGAAGGAATAGAGGTGGTAGATGCATGTACATTAGTAATGCTTTCTACCAACTTGTATTAATTCAAGTGAAACTTTTGTTGCAACCAACTTTCTTGTTCTTGAATTTTTTCCATCATCTGAATTTCGTGTAAAAGAAATTTATTGATCGCTTCATTTGAAGTCAGACTAATCAATTCTAGTTTAGATTCTAAGTTTAATTCAATTCTGTTAGCGATATAGAAGAGGTTTATACGTTCTGGATTAGAAATTTTCTTTCCAATACTTGCCATATAAGTAAAAAACCTATTTTTTAATTTTTCGCACGCTTTATTAGATAATTCATGCCTTTTACCTTTTACCGCTGAGTAGAGTTTGTTGGGAAAAAAATCAATGAATTGTTCAATTTCAATAGTCGTTATTCCCTGAACAATTAGGTCAACGGTGTCATCTGGATACTCATTAATCACTTTTTCAATAAATACTAGGGTACCCATTTTAGCTAATCCATTTTTTCCTTTATGAACTATTACAAATTCACCACCATCTTTACAATCTTGAAAAAGTTCTTTATAGCGTGGCTCAAAGAGATGTAAGGCCACACTTTCATTAGGTAAAATGACAATATTTAAGGGAAAAACTGGATACATTCAAATCTTACTTTACTATTTCTTAACGCTATGGATGAGTGAATTGTTCTAAAATGTTACTTTAATTTTTCAATATATCATAAGTGATTAAAGGCTTTAGCTAATTTTGCGCCATGACTGATAGACGAAGAAGGAAGACAAAGCGTTCCATTAAACAGAAAGGAAAAACATATTATCATTTTTATAAGCGAAATGGAGCCTATGACTTTTTGAAAAAGAATGTGCTAAAATTGGTTGTTGGTCTTGGTGGTTTAGCTTTGATACTTTACCTAGTTAAAGATTATTTGCCAGACTTAGATTATTATTTTGAGTTAATGACCATCAAGTTTAGGCCAATAACTATCTTGCTCATTTTTCTACTTTCTGAATCATTTCTTGGCTTAATTCCTCCTGACTTTTTTATTCTATGGGGTAAGCAGTTTCAAAATCCCTATGCGATGGTAGGTTTGTTAGCGGCCTTATCGTATGGTGGTGGTGTAATTTCTTACATCATTGGCGTATACATTGGAAAATTACCTAAAGTGCATAATTGGTTAGAGAGAAAGTTTCTTAACCATATTGATAATTTGAGAAAGTGGGGTGGAGTATTGATTGTATTTGCAGCACTATTTCCATTACCATTTTCCCCTGTTTGTGCAGCTGCAGGAATGGTTCGTTTTCCAGTAAAAACCTTTCTTCTTTTAGGCTTATTTCGCTTCCTACGCTTTTTTGGATATGCCTTAGTGTTGTTTAAAGTATTGTAAAATTATTTTGCTTTTAATCAGTATTGCTTATCTTTAAAGAGCCACCAAAACTTACAAACCATGAGTAAAGAAAGCTTTAAGAGTGCCATTCAAATGGCATATAGTAAACAGGTTGAATTGCAAAAAATTCAAAAGGAAACGGTAAAGCTTGTGAACGAATTGAAGAATCGTTCTAGAAGATACATGGAACAAGTTGCAGATATTGATCATGGATTTTCAAAGGACCCCAAAAAGAATGAAGAAATCATTCAAGAAAATGTGACCAAGCTGAATGAAAACATAAAAGCATTTAATCAGAATATTGGTGATCGAAGTAATTCGTTTGCTCATTTGCTACAAGAAATGCTAGAATTTGTAGATACAGCCATTGAAGCTTACGAGCAAGAAGAAGGACAATTAACTGATTTATTAAAATGCAGAAGGTCTTTGTTGTATTTAGATGTATTACTTAGAAAATTTAAATCTAAGATTAGTAGTTTGCAATTAATGAATAATGCACTGTTTGCATTTTCACAAGATATGAAAGACGTCAAGGAAGCCTATAAAAGCAATTTAATAAATGTGAGTACACTCATGACACAAGCACTAGAAGATTGTTGTGAGCGGGTAGAACGAATAGAGACTATAAACTAAAAAAGCGGCTTTTAGCCGCTTTTTTTATTCAATTTTAGGATAAACCTATCTCATTTCAGAAAACACCTTTGCTGCATTAAAAGCTTTTGCTTCTTTTCCATTTCTGATGATTTCAATGCTTTTAATTACATCACCTTTTTCAATTAAATCTACTGTACCTTGTCCTTCTACAACATAACCAAATACAGTGTGCTTACCATCTAACCATGGTGTATCTTTATGGGTAATAAAGAATTGAGAACCATTTGTGCCAGGTCCCGCATTTGCCATTGAAAGTGTACCTGCTCGGTTGTGTTTTAGGCTTGTATCAAATTCATCTTTAAATGAGTATCCAGGTCCACCTGCACCGCTACCTGTAGGGTCGCCACCTTGAATCATAAAGTCTTTAATCACTCTATGAAAAGTTAAACCATCATAGTATGGTTCTCCTTCAGCTTTTGCTGTATTTTTTATATCTCCTTCCGCTAAACCCACAAAATTGGCAACGGTTAAAGGCGTTTTTTGGAATTCCAATTTTACAATGATACTTCCTTTGGTAGTATTAATTTTTGCAAACAAACCATCGCCTAATTTACTTTGAGAATTGCACGATAGTGTTAAGGTTGTAGCCACTAAAAGGCTTAAAATAGTTGAGAATATTTTCATCTTTTTCGTTTTTTATGGTTGCTCAAATTTGTTGCCAAATTATTAATTCAGTTAGTAAATCTATTAACAAACTTTGGTAATTAATCTTAAGCGGTGCGTATAATCACGTTTTTCTTGGTTAAAAATCCCTTGATGATCTAATCGATCAATTCGCACCATACCTGATGCATGAATGATTCGATTGTTTTCTAAAATCATCCCAACATGGGTTATGTTGCCTTCTTCATTATCGAAAAAAGCCAAATCTCCTTCTTCAGCTTCTTCAATAAAAGAAAGCTTTTGACCTTTTTGGGCTTGTTGAGATGCATCTCTGGGTAAATATATACCATTGAGTTTATAAATTAATTGTACAAATCCTGAACAATCAATTCCAAATGGTGAACGACCTCCCCATTGGTAAGGAGCGTTTAAGAGCATTAATGCATGTTCAACTAATTTGGATTTTAAATGATTATCTCCAAAAGAGTAACTAGAACCGGTATACTTCCATTCGTCATTTCCAAGTTTAACAATTGAATTAGAATAGAAGGGGAGATTGCTACCTAACAACAAGGTCATCATTTCTCCACTTTGCTCATGCTTAATCAAATCAGCAAATTCACTAACTAGTAATGGCGGATTCTTCAACTCATTGAATTCATCTTCAGAAATAAAGATGAATTGATTTTCATCCATCCAGCACTCATAATTATCATGAGCAGTTTTTACTCGATACCATGAACGCTTTTTCTCATAAACTTTTATGGTTTCTCCAAAAAGCAATTGAGTTACTTGTTCACTGCTGTCTGAAGGTTCTGCTCTACATGGAACTACACTTAAATGTCCAAGTCCGTATTTCATGTAAATTAAAGCTAGTTTGCTTAAACGTTTTCAATAATAAATGCAGAAGCACCACCGCCTCCATTACAAATACCGGCTCCTCCGTATTTACCATTGTTTTGTTTTAAAACATGGATTAGAGTTACTAATATTCTTGAACCAGAATTTCCTAAAGGATGACCTAAAGAAACTGCTCCTCCATTGATATTCACTTTAGCAGGATCTAGCTTCAATTCTTTAGTATTGGCGATTCCTACAACTGAAAATGCTTCATTTAATTCTATTGCATCTAAATCCTCTAATTTTAAACCTGCTTTTTCTACAGCTTTTGGAAGCGCTTTAGAAGGGGCTGTGGTAAACCATTCAGGAGCTTGAGCTGCATCAGCAAAGGCAACTACTTTAGCTAATGGTTTTAAACCAAGGCTTTCCATTTTTTCTTTACTCATTAAAACTAGGGCAGAAGCACCATCATTAATCGTTGATGCATTTGCTGCTGTAACGCTTCCTTCTCTGTCAAATACCGGTCTTAATTGAGGTATTTTTTCAAATCGTACATTTTTGTACTCTTCATCTTCACTAAAAAGTATTGGATCACCCTTTCGTTGAGGCACTTCTACAGGAACAATTTCATCATTGAATTTACCTTCTTCCCAAGCTTTAGCTGATCGCTTGTATGACTCAATTGCAAATTCATCTTGTTCTTCACGGCTAATGTTGCACTCTTTAGCACATAACTCAGCAGCATTTCCCATTGGGTAATTATGGTAGACATCAATCAAACCGTCTTTTGTTAATCCGTCGATTAAAGTTCCATTACCATATTTGTAACCTGTTCTCGCTTTTTCTAAGTAATAAGGTGCTTGAGACATGTTTTCCATACCACCTGTAACTACCACATCTGCATCACCAAGCATAATTGCTTGTGCACCAAGCATTGTTGCTTTCATTCCTGAAGAACAAACTTTGTTAATGGTTGTACAAGGTACATTCTCATTTAAACCTGCAAATATAGCAGCTTGTCTAGCAGGAGCTTGGCCAAGATTAGCTTGAATCACATTACCCATGAATACTTCATCCACTTCATTTTTGTCAAGACCAATTTTTTCAATAGCACCTTTGATGGCGGTTGCCCCCAATTTTGGTGCCGATATACCTGATAAACTTCCATTAAAACTTCCCATAGGGGTTCTAACTGCAGATACTATATATACTTCTTTCATAAGCTATTTTTTAACTGAATTTTCGCAAAAGTAAACAAAAGGAGACGTTTATGATAGCTGAATAAGATTGAAAGCAAGGCCTTTTTATTTATGGATTATGTCTTACTTTCGTGCTCATCTTGAATCTATTTCATGCATAAAGTATTAGCCTTTATAAGAGATCGACATTCCTTGCTATTTAAGGTCGTATTATTTGTTATGGCCGTGGCAGCTATTGTTTTAATTTATCCAAGGGAAGGTAAATTTAAATATGAATTTCAGAAAGGTAAGCCATGGCCCCATGAGGATTTAATAGCCCCTTATAATTATCCAATTTATAAGTCGGAGGAAGTTTTAAGTGAAGAAAAGAAAGAAGTTCTTAAAAGCTTAAAACCATACTTTTTTAGAAATAAATCTATTGAAAATGAGTCTATTAATCGTTTTGAAACTCAGTTTGAGAATAGTTGGTCTCAATTCGCTTCTGAGGGAGAATACTCTAATCAATCGGAATATAGATTGCGAAACAAAGGCTTGTCTTGGATTAAGCATCTTTATCAGAAGGGCATTATTGAGCTTCATGAAAGCATAGAAGGAAAGGACGGTGATTTTGAGGTGAATGTTTTGAATGATAATGTAGCTGTGATACGCGTTCTTGAAAATATGAACACGATTCAGTCTGCTTATGCCGAATTAAAAGATAGTTTAAGAAATGTAAGTGCCGTAGAACGAAGCTTTTTGCTTAAAGCGATGGAAGATTGTTTGCAAAGAAACATTGCTTATGATGAAGAAACGAATCGTTTGATGAAGGAGGAAGTCTTGAGCCAAATTTCTTTAGCTCAAGGAATGGTGCAAATTGGTGAACGGGTGATTGCAAAAGGAGAATTAATTAATGATCGTAAATATCAGTTGATTGAATCTCTGAAAAGAGAATATGAAGCTCAACTGGGAGACAATTCACAAGTTTATTGGATATTACTCGGACAAATTGTACTTGTTTCTTTGTTGATTTTATCTTTTGCTCTTTTCTTAATTTCTTACAAACCTGAAATTCTTAGAAACGAACTAAAAACCCTGTTTTTACTCGTTTTGATGGTTCTTTTTGTATTTGCTTCAAAGATGGCAATCAAAATTGAAAATGTGAATTTGTATTTGGTTCCATTTTGTATGTTACCCTTGCTAATCCGTACCTTTTTTAATTTGCGTATTGCCTTATTTGCTCACATGGTAACCATACTATTAGTTGGCTTTATTGCTCCAAATCCTTATGAGTTTATCATCATACAAATGATGGCAGGCATGTTGACCTTATTTAGCATCATCAACCTTAGAAATCGAAGTCACTTATTTCTTTCTTCCTTAGTTATTTTCGGTGTATATAGTTTGGTGTACTTAAGCATTGGATTAATTCAAGAGGGCTCATTTGAAGAGACCAATTGGAAGTTTTTAGGATGGTTTTTTGGCAGTGCAATGCTGACTTTGTTTACTTATCCTTTGGTCTACATTTTTGAGAAGATATTTGGATTTGTATCAGATGTTACTCTTTTAGAGTTGGCGGATACAAATAGCAAGCTTCTTCGAAAGTTAAACTTGAAAGCCCCCGGAACTTTTCAGCACTCTTTACAGGTTTCAAATTTGGCTGAGGAAGCCATAAGAAATATAGGAGGAAATGCTCTTCTGGTTAGAACAGGTGCATTGTATCATGATATTGGTAAAATGAATATGCCGAATTATTTCATTGAAAATCAAAATTCAGATTACAACCCGCATGAAGAATTGGAGCCTGAAGAAAGTGCTGAAATAATTATAGAACATGTCATTCGGGGAATAGAATTGGCGAGAAGGTACAAATTGCCGGATATCATTATCGACTTTATCAGGACCCATCATGGAACTAGTAAGACCAACTATTTTTATCATCAATACAAGCAACAAAACCCAGATGAAGAGATTGATGAATCGAAATTTAGGTACCCTGGGCCTACTCCTTATTCCAAAGAAACAGCAGTATTAATGATGGCAGACTCTGTAGAAGCTGCCTCTAGAAGTTTGCCTAAATACGATGGGAAACGCATTGAAAACTTAGTTGACGGAATAATTGATACGCAAACCGCAGAGGGTCAATTTTTAAATGCTGATATAACCTTTAAAGATATTACAGAGATTAAGAAAATCTTTAAAAAGAAGTTGATGAGCATTTATCATGTCCGGGTTGAGTACCCTGAATAAATGTTTACTTGGAAAAATGCTTTGCAATAGTATTGCAGCTTAAAAGGGTTAGAAACAATGCAATCCCTGGGAAAAATCCTAGCCACCAAGCGTCCAAGTTATTTCTAGCACTTGCAATCATTCCTCCCCATGAAGCTTCTTCAGCACTTAAACCTATACCTAAAAATGAAAGACTAGCCTCAATCATAATGGCAGAAACTATACCAAAGGCGGTACTTACCAAAACAGGAGAGATTGCATTGGGCATAATATGTTTGAGAAAAATTTGAATGTCGGTTAAGCCAATAGATTCAGCACTTTCAATATACCCTAAAGACTTTACTTTAAGTATTTCCCCTCTAAAGTATTTGGCAATTCTTGTCCAAGCCGTAAAACCAATGATTAATATAAGACTACCCATGCCACCCTTAAAAATGGCACTTAAAACAACAACTATCATCAGTAGTGGCAACGATTCTATGGTTTCTATAAAACGATTGATGATTAAATCAAAGGGTAAGTTGATTTTTTTAGGGAATTTGAAACTCAGTAAGTGACAAAAGTGATTTATTATTAGCCATAATAAAACATTTAATCCTGTCACAATTAATACGGAAGACCAAAGAACATTAGATTGAATGCCATTCAATGAATAGGGTGGTATTAGTATTAGTGTTGAAATTAATATACAAATTGCTATAAAATTGCCAATAAAGACGATTTGATTCATTTGCTTTTTATCATCTGACCAATATGCAGAAATACCTCCTAACAAAAGACCAATGAATAAGGCCAAGCCTATGCCTCCAAAAGCAACCAAGAGTACAGTTTTACAAGCATGAATTAATTGAGCTAAAACATCTCTACCCAAATGATCAGTTCCAAGCCAGTGTCTTTCAGATAATGTCTTTGTTTGTTGAACTTCAAATGGACTAATGGCTTTGGTTTGATTGTAATCTATTGTGGAAGCAGAGTAGGGTATGGGTGCACTTATTTTAAAAGTATAATGGGTATTTAGCTTTTCTTGAAGAAAAGGAAAATGATAGCCATTTTCACTTTTAGCAAGCAGGGGTTTATGATTTGCTAAAAGCGGAGCTAAAACGCCTATTATAGCTATGCTTAACAAAAAGTAGATACTCAAACGATATGTCTTTCCATTTGTCTTCATCTAAGTGCTAATTCCTATTCTGATATAATTTAATTCTTGGATCTAAAAAGTGATAGATTATATCCGCTAGAAAAACTCCAATTAATGTAAAACTTGCCCCAAGCATACTTATAGTAAAAATGACTGGGTAGTCACGACTTAAAAAACTATCAATGCTTAATTTTCCCATTCCTGGAATGCTAAAAATGTATTCAATAACAAATGAGCCGGAAATAAGAACAGGAATTAATCCTCCTAATAATGTAACTAGAGGCAGACTTCCATTTTTAAAAGCATGATTCCAAAGGACTGACCTTGAGTTTAAACCTTTCGAATATGCAGTTTTGATGTAGTCTTTTTTTAATTCATTCGATACACTGCTGAAGGTATGACGATAAATGTAAGCTAGAGAACCGTAGCTGTAACAAATGATTGGTAGAACAAGGTAAGGAGCGTGAATTGATATTGACTCAATTAGCGAATGATTTTCGGATGCTTCGCCTATACCATAAAGTGGAAACCAATTTAAATATTGCCCACTAGCAAAAAGCAAAAGGAGTATAGTTGCCATCCAAAAATTTGGAACTCCATAAAGTGCCGTAAAGAGATAGTTAACAACTTTGGTAAATGTTTTATTTGGATTATTCGCAGCATATACACCGAGTGGAACAGCAATGATTAAGCTAAGCAAAATGGATATGATGCTTAATGTAATTGTCCAGTTTAAAGCCATTTTTATTTTGGTCCCACTTACTTCATGATTTCTCAAGGAATAGCTCCAATTTCCTGTTAAAAATGCACTAATCCAGTTGTGATATTGATTGTCTAGACCATTGAATTTAAAGCTTAAAAGATAATTGTTAAGACTGAAATTAGAAATAGACAGTTGGTCAATTAAGTCACTTAGCGGAGGCGATTGAGAGATTTCGTTAGGATGTGCTTGCTTGTAGTTTTTTAATTCATCAATGGTTTCAATTAACAATAGCTTAGTATAAGTTGAATTAGAGATGTGTCCTTTTTTATTGGCGACTTTCAATTCCTTGAAATAGTCATGAATAGGTTCCCAAGAGCCACTTTGGTAAGCTAGACTAAGTAATCTGTTTTTAACTTTTAAATCATGAATTCGATGAGCTGTATCAGTCGAAGATTTTCGGAAAATGCTAAAATAGAAATAGGGCTCATTCAAACCAAAGGAGTTTCTTTGTTTGCTGATTAACTCTTCAATTTGCCATTTTTCTAGTTCATCAATATTCTGATATTCTATAAATGGATCACCAGGGCTTAAACAAATTAGAAAAAAAGTGCATACCGATATCAGGCACAAAGTTGGTATAAACCAAAGTAAACGTTTTGTAAAATAGGTAACCATTCTATTCTTTAACAAATGCAGGCGCCCAGTAGTGTGGTCTTAAATTACTGGTAGACATAGAAATATTAGGTCTTGAAACCATAATTTCATTCAAACTCCATAGAAAAACACAGGGCATGTCATTATTGATTTGTTGAGTTGCTTTAATAAACAGTTCGTCATGAGATTGTTTATCAAATTCAAATTTCATGGCAGTAATTAAACTATCTGTGATTTCATTTTGATAGCCAAATAAGTTGGATTTTCGTTGAATGCCATCTGAATGAAAAGTCCGACTGAGATCAGGAGGAAGCGCATTGGTGCTAAAGGCATAATAGAAAATCTCAAACTCATCGTTCCTCAACTTTTGGTTATAGGTTTGCCATTCGTAAGGAGATAAACGAATTTGAATCCCCACTTTTTCGGCTTCTTGTTTTAAGAATAGGCCTACGGATTTACGTTCTTCATTATCACTATTGTAGGCATAGTCTAGCGTTAATTCAACAAGGTTTCCATCAATGACTTGATCTAGAATACCATTTTCATTAGCGTCTTTCCAACCTGCTTGCTTTAAAACTGACTTTGCAGAGTCTGTATTAAATTCAAAGAATTGTTTTTCAAAATAAGTCTGATAAGCTTTGGCCGATACAGGAGCCGAAGTAAGATTGCCTTGATTCGAAAAAATATTTTTTAGCATTAATTCTCTAGGAGTACAATAAGAAATAGCACGCCTAACTTCAAGGTGTTTAAGAATAGGATGAATTAAATTAAAGCCGATAAATTGATATCCTGTTTTTTCAATGGATTCTATATTAAAAGGAATGAGATGCTGATTGATTTTTTCAACTTGTTGATACCCTAAAGAAGTAGAGAAGTCAATCTCACCACTTTGTAAAGCCATTAAAGCGGTGTTATCATCTTCTATAGTTTGATAGCTCAGTCTCTTACTTTTAACATTGAAATAGCTATGAATAGCTTCAAGTTGTTTTCCCCACCAGTTTTCTTTTGCTTCAAGCACAATTTGTTGGCCTTCTTTCCACTGACTAATTCTATAAGAACCAGTGCCTTGAATATTGTTAATTTGGTTGCTAAATGATGGACTGTTAAACTGCTCAGCAAATAAATTCATTAAGCTGTCATCTTCCTGATTTAAAAATGATTCCAAGTCAAGGGAATCCAAATAGCCTTTTGCATCAAACACTCTTTTATCAAGTATATAAATAGAACCTACATAAAATGGAGTAGCATTACCTAGGTTTTCACAGATGACTTTAAATGATTTTGAATCTGATGAATCTTTTTCAATTTGCTTAATAAATTGAAAAAAGCGGGTAGAAGAGGAGTTTACTCCCTTGCATAAATGAGCTTTTAATGAAAAAATAAAGTCTTCTGCCATTATAGGTTTTCCATCATCAAATTGAGCTTCTTCTCTCAATTTAAAACTAAGCTCTAATAAGTTGTCATTTATCTTCTTTACTTTAGGACTTGACTCTGCAAGAACTCCAACTAGTTCTTCCGACTCAAAATCAAACGCTAATAAAGTTTGAAAAATTTGTAGACAGAGGTAGTTTGAAAAACTTGAAGTACATGTAACCGGATTTAAATTATTTGTGCTGCTGCTTGTTCTTATATTTAATGTGTTGGTATTGCTTGTCTTTTCAGGCTTACATGCACTAAAATAGATAAGTAAAATCAAGTAAAAAGAAGATTTTTTCAGCATGAATGGTTGAGGTTTTTAAGACTAAACAAGCTTAAGCATTTATTGAATGTTAAGCTAAGCTAGAAAAAAATGAAAAAAGGTAAAATTTAGTTTTACGAACTAAAAAATCCTGCTTACTTTTGTCCACCGCTTCGGAGAGGTGGGTGAGTGGCTGAAACCACATGTTTGCTAAACATGCATACCTGGAAACGGGTATCGGGGGTTCGAATCCCCCTCTCTCCGCTTTAGCGATACCAATCGGGGCGTAGCGTAGCCCGGTTATCGCGTCACGCCATAGGCGTGAAGGTCGCAAACAAACTGCTACAGAATGTTCGTTTATATATTGTACAGTCGTTCTTTAAAGAAACATTATGTTGGTCAAACTCAAGATTTGACTAATCGTTTAGATAGACATAATAATGGACGAGAAAAATTTACCAAAAGAGGTACTCCGTGGGAATTAATTTGGAGTCAATATTGCTTAAATAGAAGCGAAGCCATAATTTTGGAACGAAAAATTAAGAAAAGAGGTGCAAGCCGCTTTTTAAATGATAACAAACTCGGGGCGTAGCGTAGCCCGGTTATCGCGCCTGCTTTGGGAGCAGGAGGTCGCAAGTTCGAATCTTGCCGCCCCGACAGACAAAAGCCTTCAATCGAAAGATTGGAGGCTTTTTTAGTTTTAGTGCGTTGAGCTTGCTCAAAAGCACTAAAACTAAAAAAGCATCACTCATGAAATGAGTGGAAGGCTTTAGTCTAGTCTCACCCACTACAAGA